>OGQN01001454.1_pt1 | contig 19310 bp, 21 predicted proteins | sample 1553231 | NCBI WGS metagenome assembly OGQN01 (sample SAMEA2579950, study PRJEB22360) | human gut metagenome | biome: human gut; feature: human-associated habitat; material: faeces | place: Denmark | collected 2008/2010 | reverse complement strand
CGAAGGCGGCCGCCGAGCCGGTCGCCGATATCGACGGGCTGCGCGCGGAGAACGCGCGCCTGCGTGCCGATGCCGAGGCCTGGGAGGAGATCGCGACGGACCAGGACCGATGCTACTCCGACGCCGCCGCGAAGGTGGACGAGCTCACGAGGACCGTCCAGCGCCTCGAGGGCGAGAAGCGCGCGCTCGAACGCAAGGCGGCGCAGTGCGCGGCACCGTCGGACGACAACGGTGCCGCGAGGGTGGCCGAATGCCTCCAGTCGATCCCGCGCGACCTGACGGACCTCCTGAAGCTCGCGCGGTCCATCTGGCCCGAACGTATCGTCGTCCTGCCCGAGGCAATGGACTCCGCGAAGTCCTACGACGGCAACCTCGCCGAGGAATGGGATATCGTCCGCGGCACCGCGACGGCGCTCTACGGCCTCCTGTTCGAGGACGACGGGTGCGAGGGCCAGGTCGCCGGCGAGTTCCAACGCCGCACGGGATACGAGCTCACGTTCAGCGAGAGCAGCGCCACCAGGGCACGGCCCGACCTGATGAAGATGCGCGAGAGGAGCTACGGCGGGCGCACCGTCGACATCTCCGCGCACATCAAGGGCAGGAGCCAGAAGAACTCCTTCCGCCTCCACTTCTACATCGACCGGGAAAACGAGCTGATCGTCATAGGGTATGCCGGATGCCACATGAAGACCGCCGGCTCGCACCGCCGCGGCTTCAAGTAGCCGAGATCCCCGCCATCGGAAACCGATGGCGGGGATCCTTTTTTGCGCACATGGCGAAACCGACCGCACAAACGCCCGGCGCATTTACGTCCCGCCAAAGGCGGCGGGCGGCGTATGAGCCCGGTCGCTTTTGGGTAGCATCGATAGGTAATGCCGGCAACATGACAAGAGGGGAGGGAGAATATGTTCGACACCGATAGCGAGACCCTGCGCGACGACGAGCCGACCGTGACCGAGACGCCGAAGGCATCGGCCGCGGACAGCGCGGCCGATGCCGCCAAAAAGGCAGCCGATGCCGAGAAGCGCGAGAAGCGACGCGCTCGCCAGAAGCGCCAGGCGTTCACCGAGCAGATGCAGAACTTGACGATGGATGACATCCGGCGCCTGATGGAGTCCAGCGTCGATCTCGGCGGCGTCAGCGATCCGCAGGCCGAGATCGAGCGCCGCATCGAGCGCAACGGCATGGCGTACCTGATGAAGGACGGCGCCGTGTACGCCGTCGTGCTCTCGAGCGACGACTACGAACGCCTCGCGGACAAGAAGGCGTAGACCTCGCATTGGCGAGGGTCGCCGGGCGAGAGGCCGCCACCGGAACACGGTGGCGGCCTTTTTCATGTTGCGACGCAACGCCCGGAACACCGACCGGACAACGATGGAAAGCGAGCGGAAACGCTCGCGCCGGACACGGCCGGCCAGGCCCCGCCTCGCCTCGATGCACGCCCGCCGGAGTCGGGAGTTATCGGATCGGCGTGCGCCGAGACATTGGACACGCGCCAGCGCGCAAGACTCCTGCCGCGATCGGGCATGCAGGCTACTCGCACCCCGTCATAACTTCGAGTGCCACGAGTACGTGCCGGCACCTCTCCGCAAGCAGCTCGTAGATCGGCGCCGGGTCGTCCACGGCATCCCCGTCGGCCGCAAGCAAATCGAGCACGGCTGCCACCCCCTCGATGATACGGGCACAATCGTCGGCATCCATATGACCCTCCTCATCGCTGAAAACAACTTGTACGGCCGTGACGGTATCCGAGCCGGATCGGACTTGCAACATATGGACGGCGTCCCGTTCACCGTGAAAGGGATGGCGGGCAATCGAAACGCGGACGACATTTTGACATCAGATGACCGGTGCAAGGCGGTCTAAACCCAGGCAAATAGGGGTAGGATACTGAAAACTTCGCAAGAGACGCATAGTTGTACCTCCATCGTAGATGTATGTACAACTATGCCGCCGGAGTCGGTCAGATTTCCGCCACCGGGCACGGCCCGCCGACGGAAACCCGCCCGCCTTCGGCGCTTGCCAGGGCTCCGCCCTTGGACCGGGGTCGCGCACGGGTGCGCGAGGAATTGGAGGAAGCGTGGCAAAGGAAGCCACCTCACAGACGAGGATGGTCAGCATCAGGTTGACCGAGGAGGAGATCGGCGCGCTCAAGGCGAAGGCACGTCTTGCGGGCACGACCGTGACAAACTTCATCCGCGAGACGGCGGTCTACGGCAAGCATGAATTCACGCTGGCGAAGCTGCCCGGCGGCGAGCGCGTGGACGTGAAGGAGGCACTGGAGGGGCTGCTCGATACCGAGCACCGCACGGTGCAGAAGCATTTCAACGTGACGCCCTACGAGGACACCTTTATACGCACGGGCGCGCGGAAAGCCGGCATGACGCAGTCGCGCTTCATGGTCGACCGAATACTCCACACGCCCATGTACTACATCGGCGACCCCGATTTCTTCCAGAAGTATTTCTACGAACTCAACAAGCAGGGCGTGAACCTGAACCAGCTCGCCGCCGCGGCGAACACGCTGCTGCTCTTACAGGACATGCCGGACGTGAGCCACGAGCGCCGCCGCGAACTCGTTGAGCAGATCGAGAACTTCGTCGCGACGCTGAAGGACCCGTACTGCAAGGCGCTCGCGGAGACGCGCGGCCTCATGGTGCAGCTCAGGAAGCAATCGGAGGTCGAGCGCTAGCATGGCGATGCTCAAGACGCTCGCCCGGAAGTTCGGCGGCTGTAGGCAGATCAAGGACTACCTTGCGCGCAACGGCCGTGCCATGACGTTCCGCTCGAGCTCGATCGATCTCGATAGCGCCGATTGGGACGAGCAGATGGACGCGACGCGCCAGATGTTCGAGAAGGACACGGGCCGCAAGTACTACCATTTCGTGATCTCACCCGACCCCGAGGACGGATTGGATGCCAAGGCGGTCGACACATTGGCATACGATTGGGTGAGGGAGCGCTACGGCGGCTACCAGTGGGTGATCGAGACGCACGTCGACAACGGCATCCCGCATGCCCACGTCGTCGTCAACTCCGTCAACCCCGTCGACGGCAGGAAGATCCACCTCGACGACGATGACGTGCAGGCCGACGCGATGGAGCTCCAGCGCATCTGCCGCGACTACGGCTACGCCGCCTTCGACAATTTCAAGTTCTCGAGGGACGAGGACGGTTCCTGGTACGCGAGAACGCCGCGCCCCGACCGTCGGCGCGAGGTCGTATTGCAGGAGGCGCGACCGCCGCGCAGGCATCAGACGGACGCCCAGCGCCGCGCCCGGTACAGCGGCAGGAGACTCTGGACCGACGCGATGCACGACGATATCGAGGCTGCCCTTCAGGGCTGCCGGACATGGCCCGCGCTCGAGAGGCGCCTGACGGAAAAGGGATACCGAATCAACATCAACCGCCGCGGCGTGCTGACGTTCTACCCGCCCGAGGGCAAAGGGCGTCCCGTAAAGGGATACAAGCTGGACGACTCCTATACGGTCGAAGGGTTGCGCGAGCGCCTTGCCGTGCGACTGGAAGGACGGCGCCCGAACGTCAGGATGTGCGCCGAGGACCTAGTCCCCGACGTCGTCCTGCCGCCCATGACGTTCGAGGCGGTGGCGTCAAACAACCTCGAGCGGTCGAAGAGGATCGAGCGCTCCGCCGCGCGCCTCGCTGCCGCCGCCGACGCGGTGAACATCATCCGTGAGCGCGGCTACCGATGCTACGCGGACATGGCGGCGGACGCGAAGCGCCTTGCCGCCGAGGTCGACGCGCTCGACGCGAGGGCTGACGCGCTCAAGCTGGAGGCCGAGCAGACCGCCGAGGCGATCCGCCAAGTCGAGGTCTACACGGCCTGCGCCGCGCAGCTGACCGCCCGCCCGACCGACCCGGGCGTCCTGGCGGCATGGCGCGAGGACAACGCCGTGGAGCTCCGCGAGATGGAGGCGATCCGCAAGTGGATGGCCGAGCGCGGCATCGGGCTCACCGATACGACCTATACCGACCTCCTCGCGCGCCGCGAGGGTGTCAAGGCCGACGCCGCTAACCTCGCTTCCACTGCGGGCGACATCCGCAACCGCTCGCGCCGCCTTTCCGCCGCGGTCGATGTCCTGGCTTCCTCGCAGATGCCGATCGGCCCCACCGATGTCCGCGGGCGCGGCGAGAGGCAGAAGGGCGCCGGGCGCAACGTGCGCGGCGCTAAGGTCATCACCGCCGACCAGAGCGCCGAGCTGACGCGCGAATACGTCCGCTACAGGGAGGCCTATTCGCAGGCGATCGCTGCCGGCGCGCTGACGCCGGACAGGATCAAGCAGATCGAGCGCGACCACGAGCGCGCCAAGGCGAAGATCGTAAGCGAGCAGCGCGAGGAGGACTTGCGCGCCGCCCGCTCGGCGTACGGCATGGCCGGAAGCGAATGGGCGCAGGACGCCCCCGTGACTGTTGCAGTGCCAGACGGGGACGTCACGAAGGCGAAACCCGGATGGGAGCCGTATCTACAGCGACCGGCGACCGAGAGGCAGATGAAATACCTTGAAGACCTCGTGGAGTCCGGCGTCGTCGCGCAGGCCGACGTCGACAGCCTCGGCGGCGAACCGACAATCGCTGACGTCAACGCGCTGCTGAACTCGCACCCGAAGGTCAAGGAGCTCGAGCTCGAGAAGAGGGACAAGGGCAACGCGAGGGACGCGCGGGCATACGCACCGTCCCGCGACGATAGCGGGGACGACGGCTACACATCGACAAACCATACGAGGAGGAGATAGACGGTGAACATCATCGTGAAGATGCACGACAGGGTCCGCGTGATCGAGACGACGCGAATGGACCTGCACAGCGGCATCATGCTCGAGGACGACTTCCTCGACATTTCCGATTACCTTAACCAGGGCGTGCTACTTGAGCGCAGCGTGTTCATCACCACGAGCGACGACATGCAGCTCCTCAAGCGCGCCGTGACGATCATCGAGCCGGACGAGCTGGAAGCCGTCGAAGGTGTCTATGCGGACGGCAAGCCGATTCTTGTGAGGACCGAGGACGGCTCGCGTTTGGCTGCGTCGGTGTTCGAGGTGCTGTTCGACGACAGCGGCAACTTCATGGGAGACCACGGCCAGGGCCTCTGCATCTACTATGAGTCCGGCAGCTACGAGACGATCGTGCCGACCGTTCTCTCGTTCGGCGACGGCATGCTCATGGCCGACGACCTGATTGATTGGAGCGACCTCGACTCGGGCATCACATGGACCCGCGGAGCCTGGACGCGCGGCGACCGGAACCTCATGGAGCTCCGTCCCGAGCCCACGGTCGTGGTCGATCCCGAGCAGTACGCGCACATGGAGCTCATGACCTTCGGCGGGCAGCTCGTCGCCATGAAGACCGCCGAGGGCATGGTGAGCGGCGGTGGCACCGTCTCCGACGATTCGCCCACCGACGTCGAGGCGACCGAAAGTGAACCGCAGCCGTCCCATGACGCGGCAGACGGTGACGCGCCGACAATCGACGCCGGAGACGGCGACGAAAATCAAGTCTCGATGGAAGACGGCCCCGATAAGGATTCACCCGATCCCTCCACGGATACTGCGGGAGACAGCACGGAGACCGATGCCGGCCCCGAACCCGGCGGCTTGGAAATCGAGTCCGCCGGTAGCGATACTGTGGCTGATGACGGTTCGGACCCGGCCGAAGATCCCGACGAGGACCCCAATGAAATCGGCAGCGATGATGATCCTGACGACGATGACGACTACGGGGAGGACGATTCGATGTTCGCCGACCTCTTCTAGAAAGTAAGCGAAAGGATACCCGCGACGACAAGCGCCACCGCGTGACCGACCGCCTGAGCGATTACTACCGCAAGTTCCGCAGCCTCACCGCCCACTATCCCATCCTGGAAGACGACCTGTAGCCCACTCAGTGAAAACCAAAGCCCCGCCGGACACCGGCGGGGCTCGCAACGCCCATGTGAAGGCACCCGGACAACGGGTGCCTTTTTCAATATATGCCCCGTTCAGCGAATAGATTTTTTCACCAAGGGTAAAAGTCTCACGATACTGGAAAGCAGAGCCGAGAAGGAGCACTCTTATGACCGTTATTGAGTATTGCCGAACGAAGACCGAGGTAAACGAGCTTGTGATTATCCGCAGCTGCGGGTATAGGACATGCGCAGCATTTATCGACTATGAGGACCTGTTCCGCCTGCCTCCCGATATTGCAAATGCTGAGGTTATGGATGCCGGTCACGGTTTTATCGCCGTTGCGGGGCCCGCGAACACGTCCTGCAACACGCCGTGTGTCTATCTGGATATCAAATAGGGAGCGCAGACAGTGGTTCGAGACGGTATTGCGGTCATCATTCCCTGCTATAACGAGGCCTTGACTATCGGCAAGGTCATCGATGACTTCCGCAGCGAGCTTCCCGAGGCGACCGTCTACGTCTACGACAACAACTCGACCGACGGCACCGCCGAGATCGCCCGCACGCGAGGCGCTATCGTCAAGTATGAGCCTCGCCAGGGCAAGGGCAATGTCTGTCGGCAGATGTTCCGCGACATCGATGCCGACTGCTACCTCATGGTCGACGGCGACGACACCTACCCGGCGGAATCGGCGCGATTGCTCTGCGCTCCCATCCTCGCGGGCGAGGCCGATATGGTCGTCGGGGACCGTCTATCCAACGGTACCTATGCGCAGCAGAACGCCCGCGCCTTTCACGGCTTCGGCAACGACCTCGTGCGCGCCATGATCAGATGGATATACGGCTACGGCTTCGAGGACGTCATGACCGGCTACCGTGCCATGTCCAGGCCGTTCGTTAAGACCTTTCCGGTCCTGTCCGAGGGCTTCCAGATCGAGGCTGAGCTATCGATCCATGCCGTCGATCGCCGCTGGCGGATCGCCGATGTCCCCGTGGAATACCGAAACCGCCCCGAGGGCTCGGTCTCGAAATTGAACACAGTGAGAGACGGGCTGAAGGTAATCGCCATGATCGGCACCCTGTTCAAGGACTACCGTCCGTTGAAGTTTTTCTCGCTGGTCGCCCTGCTGTTCTGCATCGGCGGCCTGTGTGCCGGCATCCCGGTCGTGACCGAATACCTCGCCACCGGCCTCGTGCCCCGGTTCCCGACCGCGATCCTCGCCGTAGCGCTCATGTTCATGGCTGCGCTCTCGCTCGCCACGGGTTTCATCCTGGACGCCGTGGCGAAAGTCGAGCGCAAGCAGTGGGAGCTCCGCGTATACCGCCAAACAAAGAACGGCTGACGCGATTCGCCAACATCCCAGCCCCCGCCGGAAACCGGCGGGCCCAACAACGAACCCAAGCTGGCGCCCGGACACCGGGTGCCTTTTCATTCGATAGACCCCCAGCTCAGCAAATAGATTTCCTCCCATCCTGGTACAAGTCGGGCAGTTTGCTACATCAACCACATAACAGAAAGAGGAAACCCAAATGGACGCAATGGTAGAAGCCCTCATGCCTTTCGTAATGTTCGCTGCTGTTCTTTGGGGCATTGAGGCTATCGTCACGATGCTTATCAGGGATCACAAGAAGGCGAAATGAAAGCAGGCACGTGAGAAGCGCCGCTTGGAATATCAGGACCGCCGCATGGCCAACGATGCGGAGCATACCAAGGTGACTCGCGCGATGCGCTACGACGTGCTCCGTCGCGATGATTTTCACTGCGTCCGCTGCGGGCGCGGCCGCGAGGACGGCGTGAAGCTCCACGTCGACCATATCGTCCCCGTATCGCGCGGCGGCAAGACGGTGATGTCCAACCTCCAGACCCTATGCGAGGACTGCAACTGCGGCAAGGAAAACCGCTACCTGGAATAACAGGTTGAATCATGCTGATACAATCACAAAAAAGGGCCCGTCCTCCCTCGGTGGGGAAGGCGGGCCCCAATGGGCGCCGGTAGATTCGGGTCATTCGCCTGCGCTGAGGTCTCTTAGACGCAGCGACGGCAAGGCGCCGCGCCACGCCTTCGGCTGATACCTGCCCTTGAAGGCCGACTCCGTCTCATCGAGGCTCTTCGTCAACCAGCGCCCGTCGCCCTGTGTGGCGACCAGCTTCCTGAGCGCGAGCACGGTGACGCGCCGCTCCTTGCCGTCCTGGTCGAGCGCGTCGACGAACTCGCCGAGGTCGTCGCCCACGATGAGCCACATCATGCCGAACTCGTCCTTGAACACGCGCCCGGCCATCGACTTCGTCCTGCGCGCGGCGCTGCCGTCGTCGAGCTCGGCCAATCTCGCATCGAAGTTGCGCAGCACGTGCTTCGAGAACAGCCGCTGCAGGGGCGCTACGTCGCGGGACAGCTTATAGGCCCCGTGCTCGAGGTCGACGTTCACCAGCCGGTCGAGGTCGCGCCCCTCGGATTTCTCGAGGACCTCAACGCCCTCGATGCTCGCCGGGGCCAGCGCCATCGACGGGGATGGCGCGAGCACGCCGGCGTCGTACCTCTCGAGTGCGACATCGCACCTTGTTGGCGTGTCTCCCGCCTGCAACGCGTACAGTGGGTTCATGTCGATGTGCAGCTGCTCGGAATCCTTCACGTGCTCGAGCAGCTTCGGGAACGAATCGAACGTGCCAACCCATCCGTACTCAGGCGAATAATAGAACACTAGCGAGCCGTCGGCAGGGTTCACCATGATGTGATGGGAGAAGTTCACGTCCACGATGAGGCCGTGGATGTTCCCCGAGAAACCGAGTCGCTTCAGCTCGCCAGAGACCTGCTCCTGCCTCTCGCGTAGCGGCGCGAGCGCGGCGAGGTACTTGGCCACGACGGTGTCGAAGTTGTCGTGCGCCCACTTGATGTCGCGGTGCGTGCTGACCCTCTTCGTCTTGCCGCCGTTGACGATGGACGTCCCGTTCTCGCCCACGAGGAAGAACCCGTAATAGCCGTTGGACTTGATGACGTGCATGTCGTTCTTCTCGCAGCGTTGGCGAATCATCTTGCCCGTGCCAGCGTACTCGCCGATGAACCGGTAGAAGCTGAGGTACTCGTCGGCCGTCGTTGGGTAGCAGCCGTCGGCGAGGTCGGCGTAGGGATTCCTCGCGCATCCGGTCGTAGCCCTCTTGAATCGCATGTCCCACCTCGGGTCGAAGCCGCCCCTCTTATGGTAGCCGACCTGGTTGTCGGCGTAGATGACCGCGTTCTCCGACCTGAGATACCTGTTTTGGTGCGTGTGCCCCGAGAAGTAGACTGCGTCCCTGTCGATGCGCCCGAGGCAGTCCTCCGCCGGGTAGTGGGAGGCGCAGATGAAGCATTTGCCCGCCTTTCGGGCGCGTTCGTGTGCGGCCTCGTAGCCCTCCACGAACAGCCTAGTCTGCTCGACCTCGTACGCCCTCGCGCGGGCCTTAGCCTCCTTGAGCTCGGCCTCAGCGCCGGGGAGGCCCTGCGCGGCCATCGCGAAGAGCCCGCGGTCGACCGTCATCGCGTCGCAGCACACGAGGTTCGTCGCGTTGTAGCGCTCGTTGTGCGCCGCGAAGCCCGTGCCGCCGTAGATGACGCACCTGTCATCCTCGATGCACTCGTTCTGCAAGACGGCATATCCCAGGGGCTCGAGGCTCTCCTTGTAGAACGCGACGGCGGCGTCGACGTCGGGAAAGCCGACGTACTCGTGGTTGCCGAGGATCACGATGCCGAGATAGTCGAACGAGGGGCTGTATCGATGCAGGTCGAACCTGAAGTCGCGCAGATCGATCGGCTCCTCGAGCGCGAGCTTGTCTTTGAGGTTGGCCTTGATGCCCTCCAGCCGGCACAGCTCCTCGTTCGCGGCAGCGGCGTCCAGAATCTTCTTCCTCGCGGAGCGCGGAAGATTGCGCTTCTTGTAATAGCTGCTCGCGAGATATGCCTTGATACCATTGATGCCGCCCTTCGGCGCGATGATGCGACTGTAACTCAGATGCTTATCAACTTTGGCCTTCAGCCGCTTGAACTCGTCCTTCTGGGCGCTGATGCACTTGTCGATGCTTTTGACGCTGCGCTTGATGTTCGCTTGCCTGCGCGCCGACTCCGGGCTGGGCCGCGACTCCATCAGCCGCGCCTTGTACTCCTTGTACTGGCGGTATGCCACTTTCAGCCAATAACGTCTGTAGAACTCGACGGTCACGTCCCTGTCGGACGCGACGTCGCCGAGGAAAATCGACTTCGGCGCAATCCAGCCCGTCTTCCAGTTCGTGTAAAACGGGTCGGCGTGGGATGCTCGGATGTTCCTCGCCGCTTCGTCGACGGTCTTGCGGATGTCGCCGCCGTAATACCTCACGTGATGGAGCAGATGCATATCCGAGATGTACTCGATGGCGGTCTTGTCCCCGTTGCTGCCGCTCCCGCCGTAGTACAGCAAGGGCTCTTGCCTCTCGGTCTTCGCGACGAGGTCGGACCCCGCCTCGCGCACGGCCAGCCCGCGCTCCTCATCCATGGCCATGCCGTCCTCTCGCTACTCAGGCGCGTCGGTACGCACCAGCTTGCCGCCCTTTGCCTTGTACAGTCGTGTTTACGCCGAAGTATAGGCGAAAGGCCATCTACGGCCAAATCAGGTCCGACATAGGGGAGATCCTGAGGAGGCTCTGCGAGCACAAGGGCGTCGAGATAATCGAGGGGCACCTCATGCCCGACCATGCGCACATGCTGCTGGCGATACCGCCGAAGTACAGCGTGTCGAGCGTGATGGGCTACCTGAAGGGCAAGGCGCTGGAAGACGGCGACAAGAGGCTCGCCGCGAGCTACGTGCACCTGGAGGAGGCCGAGCGCATCGCGCGGTCGGGCAAGCTGTCCGATCGTGAAAGCGCGCTGCTGTCCCCCGACATCGCGTTCATCTGCCTCCATGCGGGCGGGCTCGTCGCCGAGTGCGGCTACTGCGGGTGCCTCGTCGACGAGCACTGGGACTTCTGCGCCCGCTGCGGCACGCACTTCATGGACCGCAGGTACGTCGCCGAGTTCGGCGGCCTCGACGTTTGATGCGCGGGGCGCGTCGAGCAAGATCGGCCGACGGCTTTCGAAGGACGAGGGACGGCGAGATCCGCCGCGAGATGGCCTTCGAGGACGCGTTCAGCGAGCCTGACGGCGCCGTTCCTAGCGTTTGCGATATGCGGTAGACCTCGCCGAGCCCGTCTTCTCGATGGTCCCGTCATCTTGGAGCTTCTTGAGGACGCGCTCGACCGTTCGCTTGCTTATGGACGGGTTCGCATCCATGATGTCCCGCTTCGTCGCTGCGCCGACGAGCTGCTCGAAATATGCGCGCAGCATGCCTTCGCCGCCTTTGGGGCCCGCTGCAATGGCGAATCTCCTGTCAAGCTCCTTGTAGCAGGCCGTCATCACGCCGAGCATGTAGGTCACGAACGGGGTGTAGTCGTTCTCGCCGTCCTGCCACCCGGCGGAGCTTGCGCCGAGCGCCTCATAGTACGTTTCCTTCGATCTTTCGATTTCCTTTTCGATCGATACGTATTTTCCGACCGTGTATCCGCATCGGTATAGGAGGAGCAGGGTGAGCAGCCTGCTCATGCGCCCGTTCCCGTCGTTGAACGGGTGGATGCTCACGAAATCGAACACGAACACCAGCGACACGAGGACGGGATCGTACGTTCCGGCTTCGATTTGCGCTCGGTATTCCCTGCAGATGGCGTCTACCGCCGCCGGAGTCGCGGCGGCGCTCGTGGGCCTGAACCTTGCGACCATCTCCCCGCTGGCCGACCTCTCGGCGATCACGTTGTCGGAATCCTTCCACCTTCCTGCGAACGAGTCGCCAGTGAACCTGTACAGGTCGCGATGGAGCTGCAGGATCACGCCGGGTGTCACGGGTACGGCATCGTGCCTTTCGTGGATCGTGTCGAGCACGAACCTGTATCCGGCTATCTCGCGCTCGTCTCGGTTCTTCGGCTCGGCCTTCTCGGCCATCAGGTCGCGAAGCCTTTTGTCCGAGGTCGCGATATTCTCGATTTTGTTTGACGCGCTCGTGCTCTGTATTTTCGCGACCTCGACGAGGCTTTCCAGCACGTCCGGCCTCGTCGCCTCGTAAAGCGCTTGTCTTCCGCGGTGCTCCCTCATATCGCCGATAGACGACATGATTTCGGGCGACATAAGGGTGCTGAGCTTCCTTGAATAGTCGAATTGAGCCATGGGGTATCTTCGCCACATTCCTTGTATCTTCGCCAAATATAAATAATATGGCGAGGATACTCCATATGTGGCGAAGATACAAGGGTGGATGTCTTCCTGCGCGCAACGCTCTCGGGGAGGGCTTTCAGGATGGCCAAGAAGAAGTGGGTATGTAAAATACGTGGTTGGACATTGATGGCCTGAATCACGATTGACCAACCAGTTATTTACCAACTTCCAACCGCATATTTTACATACCCCTAATTTGTTACCTTAAGAAAGCCCCAAGGTCCTTTTCGGTAGCACGGCAGCCGAAATAGAACCCAACGATATCTCGGTCGCGAGCCTGCGTCTGGCACGCTCGACATCATTTGAGATACCGAGGGAGGTTACGACGCGGCCGAAGCACTTCTCAACGATTGTATTGAGGGCATCGCAGTGATTATCGAAATCGTGCGTGCGGTTCAAGACGACAGGGGATAGGAAACGCTGCATCTGTCCGGTAAATGACCCGTCGGCATAGCAGACGTGAGCGCGTTGCATGCCGATGGCGATCATGCTGGCAAGGGAGGCGGGGCAGCGGTAGTCGGCGTGCTTTGCCGCTACAAGCGAGGCAACGGCAGAGAAGTCGATTTCCTGCGCACGGACGATCCAGGGGATATCCCAGAGGTCGCGATGCCTGATATGCGTATCGGTGGCGGAGAATGAGATGAGCTTGTCGGCCAGAATCTCCTCGAGCGTCTGGCACCGGATCGTGAGGTTGTCATACATTCCGGCAAGTTCGGGATAGTTGACCGCGACCCGGCGAATCGTGGACGTATGCGCCGGAACGGACGCGATCTCCAGCTTGATCCGCTGTTTCGGCAAATCGGGGCGCGCGATGTTGGTATTAACGGACACCGTCCATCTCCGCATCCCGACGCCATCGAAATCATTGACGACCTTGGGCTCCCTGACGCTCACTTCGGTATCGTAGGACTTGAGCAGATCGGAGCGCAGGGTCTTGGAGAAATCATCCAGGGGAAGCGAATCGAACTTGTCGCCGGCGACGAAATCGAGGTCTTCGCTATATCGAAGCGATCCGTAGCAGAGGCGGAGGGAAGTCCCGCCCTGAAAGGTGATGTCTTGAAGCAGGCCGTTCCTCCCGAGGGACCGGATGATCTCGTAATGGACGATTTCTTTTTCGATGACGGGCGTGAGCCCGGCGCCATCGACCTTGCTGGCGATCTCCCCGGCAAGTTCTTCAAGGTCAATCAGCATCCACTTCATCCCAATCGATAAGCTCCAGGCTGCGCTTCCTCGAGACGAGGTCGTGCAGGCAGCGCTCCTCGGTCGCGATCGGCAGCCGATTCCTCGGCATACGGTCGAGTATTCCCCGTTTGACGTCATTCAAACCATCGTTCGTGTGAACGAACTCGATGGCACCGAAACGGGTATCGACGAGACCTTCCGCGCCCGTCGTCACGCATGAGATGCGTCCGAGCGGGATCTGCGAGATGAAGCCCCACTGCGATGCTGCAGACTCGAGGCTTTCGTAGGTGACCTCGCCGGGGCGCAAGAACGCCGCGATATGGCCGAGCAGGTCGCAGCCGTTGGGGTGGAAAAGCAGGTAGAGGTACGCGTCATGGGCGATGCGCTCGAGGATGCCGTCCGCGGTGAGCCTCTTGATGGTCGAGCGGAGCGTATCGCCGGACTCACCGAAAAGGGCCCCCAGCTCGCGGCTGCGGAAAAGGATCCGGCCCTCCAGGTCGCACCCATGCAGAATCTTGATTGCCTCGACGCTTTTCACAGAAACCCTCCTGTCTCCCTACCGACAACTATACCCATGTGGTCTAGATATAAACTACTTACCGCAAGAATACCATTCCACAAGACCCAACCCAAACCTCCTCCCTGGAACGCGAAAGGCCATCCGCCCCGTGATGCCATCTATACAAAATGGATATAAGCCCACTAGTCGGAAACGTCGGAAACCGATATCCACGATGAAAGGGACGACGATGGCCGTAGAGAGGTCTCGGAAGACAAGTTGGAAAACGAGACCTGTGATCGACTACGAGACCGGCGGGCGCCGCGCATCACATCGCCACGACCCCGAAAGCGAAAGAAGGCGCCCTCGGAAACCGAGGGCGCCTTACCGACCGCACCTATTGTACCGCACGCCGATCACGTTGAATACCGTGCTCGCGGTAATCGGTACCCGGAGCGCTATTCCCCGCGGTGGCCTTCGCCGCGGCAGCCATCGCCGCAGGGCTCTTGCCGCCTTTGACCTTCGCCGGCTTGAAGAACTCCGGCGCAGGTTTCGGCTCGTCCCCATGGTAGAAATGGAGCCCGTTTACGGGCGATCCGTAGAGAACGGCCTGGCTGATCGCGGCGGGCGATACATGCAGGGGACGGGCCGCGGCCGGATTGCCCATGAAGGTCTCGCCGGTTTCCAGGCAGACGATGGGACGGGTCTTCGAATGGCGCTCCCTGAAGAACTCGGGCGCGGGTTTCGGCTCGTCGCCGTAATAGAAGTGCAGCCCACCGCGCTCGACGCCCGTGCTGGCCGATGTGCGCACGCCTCCGGGCGTGATGCCGAACGCGCGGCCCGCCTGGAATGCCGATTCGAACGTCTCCCCGGTATCGAGGCACACCACGGGGCGCGGCGCCCTGTTGGGCGGGATGAAGAACTCCGGTGCCGGCTTCGGCTCGTCGGCATAGTAGAAGTGCAGCCCTTGGGTGCAGGTGCCGCGCTGGATGGAGCGGAAGATGTTGCGCGAGTCGGCGAAACCGAGCTCCTTGGCCGCCCGGTAGGCGGAGTCGTAGGTCACCCCGGACTCCAGGCACGTGATGGGCCTCTTGCGTTTGGCGTCCCGATTGTCCATGGCGGCACCCCTACTGCCTGATCCCGGCGCCGCGCGCACGGTCGCCGGCGGTCGAGCTGGCCGCGACTGCGGCACGGTGACCCAGTTCGACGGGATCGGGCTTCACCGCGACGGCGATTTCGGGTTTCTTCTCGGAATACTCGATGCGCCCTCCGAAGGGGTCGGAGAAGCCGAAACAGCCCTGGGGGGTGTACAGGTCGATGCGGTCGGACTTCCACTCGCCGCGCACGGGTTCCATCATCGTGTACGCGATGTCGTGCGGGTCGATCTCGAAATCCCTGTCGAGCACGGTGCCCATGGTGCCGCCGCACCCGCCAACGGGGTCGTAGATACCGAAGATGGGTTCATACGCTCCGAGCTTGACCGTGAACGTGCCGGCGTTTTCGCCCTCGCCGCGGCAGATCATCGACAGGCTGGCATCCAGGAACGCGTCGAGCGGCAGCGTCGCGAGGACCGCGAGCCCGACAGGGCGATTCTGCGGCATATTGAAGATATCCTCGCGGAAGCTGCGCTCGAAAGGCGTAACGGGGTCGTTGACGACCTTCTCGACGGTCGTGCCCTGCGAGGCGCACAGCTTGTCGAAGATGCTCTCGGGGATGTCCGCGGGACGCGTGAAGGGCCTGTAGTCCTCGGCGGGCTCGTACTCCCACCTGTCATCCTCGCCCTGGCCGCCCCTATGGCAGACGCACGGGAGGTAATCTTCCTGCCAGTCGCGCGCCGCATCGATGACGTCGCCCTCATAATACAGGTCGTTGACGGACAGTATGAGCGAGGTCTTGAAGGTGAGCCCGCTGAAATCGATGTCGTAGAAGAACCCGAACTTATCGACCAGGTCGTCGCGGAGGCAGTCGCCGTCAACGTAGAGCGCCCGCCCGAGACGCCCCGACCCGAGCCGAGATTCGATAGCCCGGGCGAACTCATCGGCGATATTCTTGCAATCCGCAAGTCTCGCCTCATCGAGCCCGTCATTGAACCTGTCCGTGAGCACGCAGGTGACGGCATGCGACAGGTCGCCGGCGGTCAGCCCCTTGTGCGTCTTGATCTTAGCCGGGTCGATGAGGCCATCGGCCCACGCAAGCGAGGTGTCCGCGAGCAGTTCGCCGCAGATGCGCGCGGCATAGTCGTACTCCCCGTATTCGGGCCAGTAGTCGAGGTGGATATCCCCTCCGTTCAGGATGGCCTTCATTATGTCCTGCCGGTTGGACCGGTTGCCGACGGCATCCGCGAGCATCGCGGCGGCCTCGCCGGCGCCGAGCAGGTTCACGACGTCATCGTAGCTGTCGATCTCGAGGCCATCGGTAAGGGTCGCGCTGTCGTTAGGGTTGATATCGGCCATGTCGGCACCTCCAGTGAAACGGTTGTCCCCATCGATGCTACCCGCCGCGAACCCGCACGGAAACGCCCCTTCCCGAACGGGAAGGGGCGCCCCTCCATCACCGCGCCGAAGATATCCTGTTGCAAAAGACCCGTCAGTTCGGAGCGGATATGACCGTAGAGCGAAAGTTCGATGCGAAGTCGATGCTGGGGATGCTGAGGAGATACGAGGCCACGGTCGGCGACCTTTTCGCCGTCGTGCCTCCCCTGATGCCCCGGGACAGCGTGAAGGCCGCCGACATCGACGGAGTGACCCTTAGGCGCATCTCAGTGAAAGACCTGGTGGAAGGCATCCTAATGCCGGAGGAAAAGGTGGAGGGGGTCGAGCTCATCCGGGTCGATGCGGCCAAGGCGGACCGTTACCGCCTGCGTGCGGGCGATATCCTAATGCCGAGGATGCTGCCCAGGCACAAGTACGCGGACTACATGGTGGTGAGCGCGGAGTATGCGGAGCAGGACCTTGCCTCGTTCCACAACATGATAACCATACGCCCGCGGGCCGTGGATATGGCCGAAGGAGAGCGCATAGCGTATTCCGAGATGATGGCGACATGGCGCTTATAGGCCCAAGGCCTGAACGCCCGGCTTTTTGCGCCGAGTTCGAGAAGCGCATTCACGGCTGGAACTATCGCGCTCTAGTGAAGCCAGGGCTCAGCGGCCTCGCGCAGGTGAGGGGCGGCTATGACCTTTTGCCGAAGGAGAAAGTTGCACTCGACTTGTCGCGCATGGGGTATCCCAGCCTGCGCATCGCGCGCGTCACCGACCCGCCGCACTCCTCGATCATATCGACGGCCCTGCGCTTCTGCTCGTCCGTGTAGCTCGGCATTCGCGAACTCCTAACCGGACCGATTCGGTCCAACTATTTTGTCCGCACCCCCATTTGTCTCGAATGCAACGACGCGATGTCCAGCTATGGCTCAGCCTTCGCAACCTGCTGGACTGCTCAGTAGTGCGCGGTAACTACTTGGTAGATATCCAGTAGCTGCGGTGTGGCGCAGGTAGTCGGCGATGAAAGACGCGGGGTGCGCCATGCGGCCCGTCCTAGATGACGCCGCACGGTAGCGCTATCGGACAGCTGCGCTACCGCAGGTAGACGCTCTTGAGCACCTCGACGACCTGCTGCGCCCCGACGCCCTTGATCTTGAGCGCCTTGGGGTCGACGGGGTCCGACTCGTAGGCCTCCAGGAAGCGCCGCATGTCGGCGCGGACCCCCTCGCTCATGGCGGGGCGCTCGCCGCCCGCGAGCAGCGTGGCGAGGCGGCAAACGTCGTTTCGGTGCTTCTTCACGCTCTTCTCGTCGACGGCCTGGCCGCCCGCCCGCCTGGCGGAAAGGTCGAGCCACGCCTTGGCCTTGAAGGGGATCAGCCCCTCGACCGACAGGACGGCGACGCCGCCGGCCGACGTTCTGTTTTCGACGAGCAGCCGGTAATATTCCTCGTCGAGCAGGATCGCCGAAAGGCTCGACACCTCGTCGTCGATGTGGATCGGCATGAGGCCGGATTCCGCGTCGCGCAGGTCGACGTCGGTGCGCGCGAACAGCTCCAGCATGGCGGGGAAGGCCGGGTCCTCCGGCTTGGAGAACCGGTAGAACTGCGGCTTTCTGCTGCTCTTCTGCCTGTTCTCGTACCCGCCCTCCTTGACGAAATCCCAGAAGACCTGGCCGAACTCGGGCGTCAGTGCCTCCACCAAAAGGACCAGGTCGAGGTCCTTGGTGGCCCTGAAGTCCTGCCCGGCCTCGCCGAACAGCAGGTCGCAGGCGCCGCCGCCGATCAGGACGTACTCGCCGTCATGGCCCGCGAAGCGCTCCTTGAACTTATCGATTCCCCTCATGATCGCCTCCAAGCACTCGGGTCAAAACGTTCTCGATTTCGCCCGCGATGCGCGGGTCGTCCCTCTCGTCGGCGGGAAGGGACAGGATGGCCGAAAGCGGGTCGACCGCGCATCCCGGCGCCGGCACGGGCTCGTAGCGCAGCACCTGCACCACGCACGCGGGATCCTCTGGCTCGTCGAGGCCGGTGTCGCGCGCGTCGGCCGCCAGCTCCAGAGTGCGCTCCTGCGCTTTGGTTGCGGCGAAAGTCGGCCAGGGGTCGTCCTGCAGCATCGAGAGTCCGCACAGCGCCGAGATCCCTCCCAGCGGGAGATCCATGTCGGGCACGCGGCCCAGGCGGTGCTCCCTCGCGACCGGACTAGACATGCGCGGCTCCAAGCGATGCCACATCGCCATCTTGTCCCTGCCGGGGCGCAGCACCCGCCGCCGCCCCTCGGTGCCGACGATCGAGAGGTCGGCGGCCGCGAGCTCGTCGAATGCGCGAGAGGCGGTCATCTTCGCCGCGCCGAGGAGGCCTGCCGCCTGGGTGACGCTGGCGCCGTCGAGGTCGCCGTAGAGTGCCATGAGCGCGAGGCGCTGCGTCTGGGGCGAGAACGTGCCGACGTCTGTCTGCCGCCTGTCGCGCGCGTGGCTCCGCCCGCTGCTCAGCGCGATTCCCAGGAACGGCAGGTACACCTGCCGCCGACCTGGTCGGGGGCGATGAAGGGCAGGCCCGCTTCGAGCATCCGCCCGACCCTGTAGCCCGTGGCGCCCTCGAGGGCGAAGGACACAGGGGTCCCCAGGGCCGCCTCCAGGGCGTCGCGGTGCTTCGCCATGGTCTTCACCGTCGGGCTTTCGACGGGGGAGGCCACGGCGAACGGCACGCCGAAGGCGGTCCACCGCTCCAGGGAGTACAGCCCCCTCAGGTAGAGGGGGAGCCCCGAGGCGTCGACGGGCTCGCAATCGACTCTCGTGTGCAGCGCCTTCTCGACGTACTCCCTCATGCTCCGCCTCCTCATGTAACTAAACAATTATCAATGTACCATTATGAATGGTACATAGCAAATCAATTAGTTACATTCCTTGATTGGCAACTTCATCTGAACACTTCCCACATTCATCCGTACATGTACGGATGAATGTGGGAATCCGATACCCTGAGGGCCGGACCGGCCGGCCCCGGG
>OGQN01001451.1_pt1 | contig 19379 bp, 9 predicted proteins | sample 1553231 | NCBI WGS metagenome assembly OGQN01 (sample SAMEA2579950, study PRJEB22360) | human gut metagenome | biome: human gut; feature: human-associated habitat; material: faeces | place: Denmark | collected 2008/2010 | reverse complement strand
CGACGGCAACGCCGGCAGGCACGAATCCGGGAAGCGTCCCTTCAGCTGATCCGTCAGCGGTTCCTACGAAAGCACCGGGAACTCCTGCGACACCGGCACCATCATCCGCATTGACGCCAGCTCCGGCATCCGAGCAGTCAAAACAGCCGCAGGCAAGTGAGAGCCAAAAGAGCGAGCCAAAAGGGTCGAAATTGAAAAAAAATGGAAATAAATATATGGTAACATCTGCCTCGAAAAAAACTCCGACGATTAAATATACCGGCAGCAGTGATAAAACGAAGAAAAAGGTAATCATTCCCAAGACGGTTACAATCGATGGAGTGGAGTATAAGGTTACTTCGATTGGCAAGAAGGCATTCCGTAACAATAAATCCTTGAAAGAAGTAGTGATTGGCAAAAATATTACGAAGATCGAAACCAAAGCTTTTTATGGATGCAAAAATCTCCGTAAGGTTACTTTTCAGACGACGACGCTCAGCAAGAAGAGCGTAGGCAAAAACGCGTTTGGAAAGATTAACAACAGAGCCAGTTATCTTATTCCTTCGGAAAAATTGAAGAAATACAAGAGATGGCTCAAAAAACGTGGCGCGATAAAACAGCAGATATTCCGAAAATACTAGGAAACAGGCTTGCAAAAACCGCATAGATATTTTATAATCCCATCCTTGACAGTTGTTAGAATGAAAAATCGCTGTATCCCTTATGCTTATTGGGCTACAGCGATTTAATTTGTTGTTTTGAACGATAGTAATTTATTTTTTTCCTTTTCTTATTTTTCAAAGCAACAATTCTGTAGTCATGTCGACAATTCTGCAAAAAGATTGAAAAAAGTATAAAAATATGATAAATTTAAGAGCAAAACATTAAAAGGCGAAAATGTATGGAAATGAGACTTGGAGGAAAATTATGAGACGACAAAATTATTTTAACAATAGAAAGATTCGCAGACAGGCAAAAAAAGTCATCTGCATTGCAACATTGACGGCGACGATGCTTACCAGCATTCCATTTGTATCGTATACCGATGCGTATGCGAAAGGACAAACGACACTGGAGGAAATGAAAGCACTTTCGATACCGACGGAAGATGCTACTACCTACAATCTGTCGGATGCATCGCTTATAACGGACAAAACAATCGTGGATTATTTTGGCAGGGAGACGATGGTAAAAGTCATCGAGATCAATATTACAGAAAATGGAAATTATAAGATTACGGGAAGCAATGAGATCAATGGTGCGCTGATCGATACCCATATCGTGGTGGCAGAGGGAGTTGAAGCAAACATCATTTTCGATGGTGCCACAATAAAAAATGATGACCGGTATGGTGATGATGTAGATGGATGTGGATCCGTTTTGTACAGTCAGTTGTTTCCGATTTTGGACATTGAAGGAAAAGCGAATCTTTATGTAGAAAAAGATTCTTCCCTTACTTCTGCGGCTGTGGATAACAATCCGGTGATCTGTGTAACCGGAGAGATGACCCTGCAGGAAGGTACGGGAAGGCTGAAACTTGCTGTGGGAAGCGGTGAGGGCGTATATTCGCAGGAACAGGTAATCTGTGGATACAAAAACGGAAAGTGGGGAAACGTAACAATAAAAGGGGGAAAACTGGATTTTACCGGAAGCATCTATAATGTAGATCAATTTACAATGACCGGAGGAACGATTACGTCTAAAGTGGATGAAAATCAGGTTATTATGGCGAATGACATCAATATTTCCGGGGGTGTATGGAAACACAAGCAAGGGGGGGATTCGATGCCTTCAGAGATAATAGGGGCGTATGACAGCATTACGATTTCCGGCGGACGTCTGAACCTGCTCCTGGGAGAAGAGGATAGTGGCTCCTGTCGTGCGTTCGATGCTGACAAAGTCCGTATTATAGGGGGGACGATACAGCGTGATGAAAGCATATATATTTATGATGCTCTCGATGCCTATGCAAACAAGCTGGATTCGTTTACTCTTGAAAATCTGCCGGAAAATGCCAATGTGAAAGCAATTAACGGAGTGCCGGCAGCGGATTTAACTACGACATCCGAAGGAAAACTGGAGAATATACCGCTCCCAAACGCGTGCAATATTATTGAATTGGAAAATGACGAAAATATTTATCGGTATAAATATGCGGCGGAAACCAAATCAATGGTGCCGGATACGGAAACGAAAGTATACGATGTTACACTGAAATTTACCGATGAAGATGGCAGCACGACGGAGAAAACCGTTAAACTTGCCGATGGTTTCGTGATACGGGGGCAGTATTTTGACGGAGTGGATTTCTAAGAGTGCCTGGATGCAAACGACGCAGTGGTTACGGATACAAATCCGTTTACCATAGGCGAAAGCAATACAGAACTGACGCTTAAGAAAAAGACGGCCGTGATCACCGTAGATGGGAAGGAAATTGAGGGAAATGTGGTTCCCGAAGGATCCATATATGGAATACTTCCGGATGGCGGAGAGAAATGGACACAATGTGCTGACTTGGCTTATCCGGGAGATGTCATGAAGGAGGATACACGACTGGTAACCATCCCATCCCAAAAAAGAGAGGGCAAATGGTTTGTTGAGCTTGGAAGCACGGATGAGGTTTGGTGGGTTAAAAACCAGATTCGTAACAATAGTTCGTTAAATGTTGTGTTAGTGGATGACCTGGATTTTAAAAACGAGGAAGCAAAAAGTCTGTTCTCCGAATATTTTAGCTTTTATTATGGTATATTTGACGGAGATGGTCATGTAATTAAAAATATGGAGTGCAAAGAGTTGTATGTGCTTCCCGAACGAAATTATGGTGTGATCAAAAATGTGCATTTTAATAATATTCGCATTCAGCAACCTTATTCGAATACGACGCGAAGCGGTATTATCTGTGGAAATAACTATGGAACCATCGAAAATTGTTCGGTTGAAAGTTCTGTGATTGAGATGTTAGGAGAGGTTCAGGTTGGTGGGCCAAATAAAGAATTGTGCGAAGGATTGAATGTATACGGTGCTCTCACCGGTGCAAACTTCGGTACGATCCGCGGATGTTTTGCAAGTGGCGTCACATTTAGCGGAGATGGAGTCAGCTATCCGATTGCACAGGATTTTTCAAAGAGTAAACTGGAAAATGTGTATTATCAGGCAGAAGTGGAGTCCGGAGAGATTGCAAAGACAGCAACGCAGTTTGCGTCCGGCGAAGTGTGCAGCCTGTTAAACAAGGGCGTGACGGACGGAAGCCAGATCTGGTATCAGAACATTGACAATGACGCAGAAAAAGATGCGGTTCCGGTGCCGGATCGTTCGCATGGAACGGTATACAGCGGCTATCAGGGGTGTACAAAGGCATATTCCAATACCGAACTGTCCGATACCCCATCTCATGAAGTGAAATATACTGCTGAAAATAACGTGCTGACAGGGGTTTGCAAAGCAGATCCTTCACACACGGTAACGATGACATTGACGGCGGAAGATGCCGAGTACGATGGAAAAGAACACAAAGCCGTATTAAATAAGACGTACAGCGATACGTGGAAGGAAGCAGCGACAGACGTTGATGCGAAAATTATCTATACGAGAGACGGCAAACCGACAACTGATCTGACGAGCGCGGGAACGATCAAAGCATCTGTGACAATGGGCGACGCAGCGGCCGAAGTGATATATACGATCAAAGTCACTCCAACCCCGACTCCGACGGCAACGCCGATGGCAAGTCCGTCAGCGACCCCGACCGTAAGTCCATCCGTTGTGCCATCGGCAGGTCCGACCGCAACGCCGGCAGGCACGAATCCGGGAAGCGTCCCTTCAGCTGGTCCGTCAGAGGGTAACAAATCTACCGCGACACCGGCACCAAGCGACAAATCCGTCATTGCACCGGGCGAAACCAACGCACCGGCAGCTGCCAAGGCACCGGAGACAGCAGGAACGAAGATTGCGTCAAAAAAGGGCGACACCTACAAACTAACCGACACTTCCGGCAAAATACCGGAAGTCGAACTGACAAAGAGTGCAGCCAAAAAGAAAGCAAAAACGGTTGTAATTCCGAAGACGGTAAAAGTGGATGGTGTGAACTATAAAGTGACAGCAATTGCGGAAAAAGCATTTGCCGGCAATAAAAAGCTGAAAACGGTTGTGATCGGAGCAGATATCGAGAAAATAGGGGCAAAAGCATTTTATAAATGCGTAAACCTGAAAAAGGTTACGATCCAAACCACTAAATTAAAGGCGAAAGCAGTTGGTACAAAAGCATTTGCAAAGATTCACAAAAAAGCCGTTGTGAAAGTGCCAAAAGCCAAGAAAAAGGCATACAAAAAATGGTTGAAAAAGCGTGGAATCGGTGGAAAACAGAAGATCACAGGCGAGTGATCCGTAACGATAGAAGATAACCGATTATGATGGAGGAAAATATGCTTAGAGAAAATTATTTTTATAACCGGAACCAGCAAAACCGAAATCTGCGGAGATCCCTCCGCAGACGGGCAAAGAAAGTGATCAGCATCGTGGCATTGGCGGCGACGCTGGTTACGAGTATTCCATTTGCGACGTATACCGATGCGTATGCGAAAGGACAAACGACACTGGACGAAATGAAGGCACTTACGATGCCAGAGGAAAACGTGACTACGTATGATCTGTCAAATGCAGAATCCCTTATAACGAATAAAACGTTTATGGATTACTATGGCGAGAAAATGACGGTAAAAGTCATCGAGATCAATATTACAAAAGATGGTAATTATGTGATCACAGGAAGCAACGAGATCAATGGTGAGTTGATCGACACTCATATCACAGTGGCAGAGGGAGTCGAGGCAAATATCACCTTTGATGGGGCGACGATAAAGAATCAAACCAAGTATGCGGTGTGTTCACAAATGACAAGTATCATATATAATCCGATATTTCCAGTGATGGATATTTTTGGAAATGCCAATATTTACGTCGAGTCAGATTCAGAACTGATGTCTGTGGGGGCAGAGGAAAACCCGGTTATTCGTGTGACCGGGGAAATGACGGTAAAAGACAGCGAGGCGGTCTTGAAACTTATACCGGGGGCAGAAGAGAACAACCCAGGTGAAGACAAAATGGTAATTTGTGGTAATATGACTGGCGCGATACAGCCGACTGGCAGCCTGACGGTCGAGGGTGGAAACCTTGATGTCACGGGATACATCAAGTCTATCGACAAGTTTATAATGACCGGGGGAACAATTACATCAACGTGTCTGCGTGAGACCGGTACGCTGACAGCAAATGATATTACGATCCTCGGGGGAATCTGGAATCAAAGCATTATCACTTATGGAAATAGTGAAAGTAAACTATTTGAGGCAGACAGAACGGTACAAGTTAGTGGAGGAAGCATCCAGGTAAAATGGATTATATCAAATCCTCGTGATGTCGTGGCATTTTCTTCTCCGAGTACACATATTATCGGGGGAAATCTTAAATTGGGTGATGGATTTGTGCTTGAGGATACGTTGGATGCGTATGGAAATGAGACAAAGCTTTTTGATCTGACAGGCCTTCCGAAAAATGCAGATGTGGAAGAGGTCAATGGTTACCCGGTCGAGGGGATACAGACGACATCGGACGGAGAATGGAAGAATGCCGCACTTCCGTGTTGTTCCAATTTGATTAAGATGAAAAATGGTACGCTGTATAAATTCAATTATGAGTATGACAGTGAAAATCAAAAAGGAACGATGGTGGCAGATACGGAAAATTCACCGGTTGTTCACGATGTCACATTAAAATTGACAGAAGAAGATGGTACGCCGATCGGGAAAAAAGAGATTCAGGCAGTTGACGGTTTTACGATGAAGTCAGAATACTATGACGGCAAAAATTATTATACGTATGTTGATGACAACGGGAAGCAGCTTTCGGAGATTCGCATTGAAAGCAGCTCGGAATTCACACTAAAAAAGAGCAGCACGGTAACTTTGGATGGGAAACCATTTGCCGGAGAGGTGCTGCCGTCAGACAGCATGTATATGTGGAAAAAGAATGATCATGTTTACGCTATATTTTATCCGGGAGATCCGATACCGTCAGGGAACAATATTGTATTGGAGCGAGTGCCATCCGTTCAAAAAAATGGCGAGTGGTATGTGAAATTGCAATCGGAAAAGGATGTAATGCAGATTCAGAACATGATGCAAATAGATAATACGATCAATGTTCTTCTGGATGCAGATTTTGATTATAATAAGGTGCACAACTACCTCCCTGGTTTGCTTGGATGGACGAAGTATTATGGCGTTTTCGATGGAAATAACCATACCATTTCAAATGTGAGAAGGTCCGATACGGGTTATGAGGTTATCACACCGCAAAATTTTGGCACAATTAAAAACGTACACGTTAAGAATATATCAGATAAATGCTATGGTGGTAAGCATACTCGTCAGGGGATTGTCTGTGGAGACAATTATGGAATCGTTGAAAATTGTTCGGTGGAAAGTGCTGTGATTGAAACCGTGGCGCAAAAGGAAAATTCTATTTATGGTAAAGTAATGGAATACGGTGCTCTCGTCGGTGGAAACTTTGGTACGATCCGGGGATGTTTTGCCAGCGATATTACTTTTGATGGAGAGGGAGTGACCTGGCCGCTTGCCCACGAATTTCCGTATAGTACGATCGAAAATACATATTATGAGGCAAATGTGGAGTCCGGAGATGCCGCAAAGACGGCAGAGCAGTTTGCTTCCGGCGAAGTGTGCAGCCTGTTAAACAAGGGCGTGACGGACGGAAGCCAGATCTGGTATCAGAACATTGACAATGACGCAGAAAAAGATGCGGTTCCGGTGCCGGATCGTTCGCATGGAACGGTATACAGCGGCTATCAGGGGTGTACAAAGGCATATTCCAATACCGAACTGTCCGATACCCCATCTCATGAAGTGAAATATACTGCTGAAAATAACGTGCTGACAGGGGTTTGCAAAGCAGATCCTTCACACACGGTAACGATGACATTGACGGCGGAAGATGCCGAGTACGATGGAAAAGAACACAAAGCCGTATTAAATAAGACGTACAGCGATACGTGGAAGGAAGCAGCGACAGACGTTGATGCGAAAATTATCTATACGAGAGACGGCAAACCGACAACTGATCTGACGAGCGCGGGAACGATCAAAGCATCTGTGACAATGGGCGACGCAGCGGCCGAAGTGATATATACGATCAAAGTCACTCCAACCCCGACTCCGACGGCAACGCCGATGGCAAGTCCGTCAGCGACCCCGACCGTAAGTCCATCCGTTGTGCCATCGGCAGGTCCGACCGCAACGCCGGCAGGCACGAATCCGGGAAGCGTCCCTTCAGCTGGTCCGTCAGAGGGTAACAAATCTACCGCGACACCGGCACCAAGCGACAAATCCGTCATTGCACCGGGCGAAACCAACGCACCGGCAGCTGCCAAGGCACCGGAGACAGCAGGAACGAAGATTGCGTCAAAAAAGGGCGACACCTACAAACTAACCGACACTTCCGGCAAAATACCGGAAGTCGAACTGACAAAGAGTGCAGCCAAAAAGAAAGCAAAAACGGTTGTAATTCCGAAGACGGTAAAAGTGGATGGTGTGAACTATAAAGTGACAGCAATTGCGGAAAAAGCATTTGCCGGCAATAAAAAGCTGAAAACGGTTGTGATCGGAGCAGATATCGAGAAAATAGGGGCAAAAGCATTTTATAAATGCGTAAACCTGAAAAAGGTTACGATCCAAACCACTAAATTAAAGGCGAAAACAGTTGGTGCAAAAGCATTTGCAAAGATTCACAAAAAAGCCGTTGTCAAAGTGCCAAAAGCAAAGAAGAAGGCATACAAAAAATGGCTGAAAAAACGTGGAATCGGCGGAAAACAGAAGATAGTGACAAACGTATGATCGGTGTTGCAGAACAACTTCAATATTATCGCGGTAAGCTGGAAGAAATGTGTAAATACGACATAAACTGACAATATTCGCTTGTCAAAGCGCCATAGATATTTTATAATAATCATTAGACTGGGACAACCGGTCTGGTGATTATTTTTTTTTTTGAAAAAGGAAGGCGAGGAGTATGAATCGGAAAAGACTTGCAATATTGCTTATTATTTCTATGATCTTTTCATTTGTTCAAATACCGGAGAGTGCGCAGGCGGAGACGCAGCAGGGAGAACTGACGGCGCAGAGCCAATATTCGGCATCCAATATCACAAAACCATTGAACATTAAATACAAAGACCGGCAGGGCGTTTTATACACATTAAACAATCAGGATCTTACCGCCAAAGTGGCTTCCGATAATCGAAGTTGTGATTTCTCGGACGTAGATGGTGTCTATGAAATTCCGGCAAAAGTGACGTTTAAAGGAAAAGAATATGTAGTACGCGAAGTGGAAGAAGAGGCGTTTCGTGGTGTGAATTTAAAAGAAGTTATTGTTCCGGATACGGTTGTGACAATCGGAGATTTTGCTTTTAGTACTTCGACATTAAAAATATTATCGCTGGGATTGAAGGTAAAAGATATGAATCGGTCTGCATTTTTAGCTGCTTCCTGCGAAATTTATATTAATGAAAATAATCCTTTTTTTAAGTTTGTGGGTGATGTGCTCTACGATATGGGAGAGATGAGTGTGGTGGCATATCTTGGCTCAGGAGAAAAGGATTCGCTTGTTATCATGGATGGGACGAAATCCATAGGAACGTATGCGTTTCGAAATGCAAAGATTGACAAAATTTACCTTCCGGATACGGTGGAATGCTTGGGAAAATATGCATTTAATGCTTGCACAATGCGGTTTTTGGATACTTCGCATGTAAAACGGATGGAGTCGGATTGCCTGGAAGAATGCTCGAATCTGCAGAACATCTGCCTCGGAGAGTTATCGTATCTGGAAACGAGCATAGGAGATGCCATCGGTGCTAAAAACGTTAAAAATGTATATATAAAGAATAGCATTAGGCTAGGAAGTAATTTGAATGGATTACGTAACGTTCAAAGTATAATTGTAGAAAAAGGAAATTCTTTTACCGCAGGTTTTGCAAGTAATCAAAATCTTAAATATCTGATTATTCCGGATACTTGTAAGACATTTCGCTGTGATTTTTTAAAGAGGGCTTCGAACTTAACAAAATTATACATGCCGGAAGCTATTGCAACATTAGAGTGGAATGATAGCAAAGGGGCGCTCACATCGTATTATAAGACAACCTGGTGTGCGAAATCCGATAGCACCGCGGCAAAGTTTGCGCAGGAAAACGGGTTCCCTTATCAGAATATAGATGAGCATACGCATGAATTGGCTTCGACCGTTTTTTATGAGGATGAGTTTATAAAAGTAACAGGCCAATATTGCGAAGAGTGTGGATATGGGACGGATACTTCGTACGAATGGAAAGAATTGGCAAAATATCCCAAAGAACAGAGCCCGACGCTGGCTCCGACGACGGCACCGGATGCAGATGAGATTGTTCAACTGGATGAAGAAGGAAAAGATAAATATGGCATCCCATATATTGTGGATGACACGACGCACACAGCGACAGCAGGAGCCGAAGGCTGGGATGATTATGTGTATCAGGGAGAAAACGATGGTGTAGTAGAACTTCCGGCCTATGTACAAAAAGGAAATGATGTGTATTCGGTGACAAAAGTGGGAGATTTTTTGTTTGAAAACAATGCCAATCTCCAGTCGCTCACAATCCCGGATACTTACGTACAGATTGGTGAAAATGCACTTAGTGGAAGTGGGATAAAGCACCTTTATATCGGAAAAAATGTAAAGACAATCACCAATAATACATTAGGCAGAATGGACAATCTGGAGGAGGTCGTGCTGGATGAAAAAAATGGCTATTATCTTATGTGGAATGGAGCGATGTACACTACGGATCTGACACATTTGATTGTCTGGCCGGCACAAAGAGGTGGCGCATGCTTTGTGCCAACTACAGTCGAACGGATCGAAGATTATGCCTTTGCTTCGTCTAAAATAACAGGAGTTTATTTCCCGGCAAGAGAAAAGAATGATAAGATTGAAGTTGCTGCGAATAGTTTTATTAATTGTGAGAAATTAAGCTGGGCATGGTTTAACGGTCCGTTTTGGTATGAAGGAAAATGCCTGTTTCAAGGCTGTAGTGGATTGGAGACGATTTTGTATGACCAGAATAAGATATCAGGTTCTTACTCGGGATTTCATTTAGCAAATATGTTAGAGAAACATTCAAGTGTGAAGAATCTGGTCCTTTTTAATACTTTGCCATATCCTTTATCAAATCAAATTTATATATCAAAACTGCAAAATCTGTTCATGCCGGATATAGTACATGTTTGGAATGATTTCTTTTATGGGATCGATTTTTCAACGTTGAAAAAGTTGTATATTTCGAAAGAGTTGGATAGTATTAGTGTTGGATTTCGCAATGCCACAAGTGATTTTCTGATTTGTTCTGAAAGTGAAAAAGCGAAGGATTTTGCAGAAACAAAAGGATTCTCGTATATGGATCTTTCTGAGCATACGCATAATTTGCAGGAAATGGTCTTTTTTGAAGATGATACTTGCAAAGTAAGCTGCCAGTATTGTGAGGAATGTGCTTATAGTGAGGGATTTATTGCAAAAAATAAAATGACGGGAGTGGAAATGTCTGTTCCGACAGCGACGCCAAGTGCTAGCCCGGTACCAGCGACAGCGACGCCGAGTGCGACGGTGACACCGAGTGCAACTCCAACCGTAACTCTGCCGGCGACAGCATCTGCGACGCCGAGTACATCGCCAGCGGGGACACCGGACTCAGTAACTCCGACGCCAAAAGCGACGGCATCGGGCAAACCGAGTACTTCACCGGCGGTTAAACCAACTCCGAAGACCGGGATAGTAAATCAGACGGCTGCACCGTTTGCAACATCGGCGGCAGATGACAGTCCCGGACAAGATTTGCCGGGAAAATCCGTAAAACCGCCTGCCTGGAAAAGGATTCATACCAAGGACAATCGGAGTATTATCCTGCAGTGGAAGGTGGTACCCGGAACGAAAACTTATAAGATTTACCGGTCGGGAAAAGAAAAAGGAAGATATACAAAAATTGGAAGCGTATCAGCTTCGAAATGTTTGTTTAGAGACAGGAAAGTAAAGGCAGGTCGAACGTATTATTACAAAATACAAGCCGATAACGGAGCCTTTTCGAACGTAAAGAAATACGCGGTAAATGGGATGACAGCGCCGGAGGTCACAGTTCGCAAAAAAGGCTCCGGAAGGAATGTTTACCTGGAGTTTCGCGTAAAGAAATACAAAGGAAAATACGTTGAAATTTATATGAAAAAGAAAAATAAATTTGTACGTATTTCATTGAGCGAAAATAATATTAAAAAATACAAAGGAAAAATGAAACTCAGATGTCTTCTTAAGAATAAGACGCTGTCCTTTAAAGTCAGAACGTTTGATAAAAAGAAAAAGGCGAAAAAGTACAGCGTATATTCTAAAATACTGACGGTGAAGGTGTAAAATTCACTTGTCAAAGTGACAGAGATATTTTATAATAGTGATGGTGACGCTGGGAAAACCGGCAGATTTACTAGTTACAATCAAGGAAAGTACGGAGGTAACGGAAAAATGGAAATTGTATGTTTGGACTTAGAGGGAGTTTTGGTACCGGAGATCTGGATCGCATTTAGCGAGGCGACAGGAATCCCGGAATTGAAAAAGACGACGAGAGACGAACCGGATTATGATAAATTGATGAATTTCAGACTTGGAATTTTGAAAGAGCATGGACTTGGCTTGAAGGAGATTCAGGAAACCATCGCAACGATCGATCCGATTCCGGGAGCCAAAGAGTTTTTGGATGAACTTCGCAGCATGACACAGGTTATCATCATCAGCGATACATTTTCCCAGTTTGCCGGACCGCTTATGAAAAAATTAGGATATCCGACGATATTCTGCAATGAACTTGTTGTGGCAGAAGATGGCGAAATTACAGGATTTAAGATGCGCTGCGAACAGTCAAAACTGACGACAGTAAAGGCGTTGCAGTCCATCGGCTACGATACGATCGCAAGTGGAGACAGCCACAATGATATCGGAATGATTCTTGCAAGTAAAGCCGGATTTTTGTTTAAGAGCACGGATGCAATCAAGGCAGAATATCCACAGCTTCCGGCGTATGAGACATATGACGAACTGATGAATGCAATTAAGGAAGTATTGTAGAATAAAATGAGAATGAATGAATTACAGCCGGGGCAATGTGCCTACATACAGGCAGTAGAAGGCGAGGGAGCACTTCGCCATCATCTGCTTGATATGGGGCTGACACCCGGTACAGAGATTACTTTACAAAAGATTGCTCCGATGGGAGATCCGGTCCAGATTAAAGTTCGTGGCTACGAACTGACGCTTCGGCTGGAAGAAGCACAGAAGATCGAGATTGATGGAATCCATCCGGAGGAAACCTGCAATCCGGAAAAGGAACGGGCATATCAGGCAGTTCCCCATCCGGGAGTAGGAGAACTGGGAAAAGCAAAAAAAGAAAGAGAAGAAGATGAAGCAAGAAGACTTCCCAAGGGAACGCCGATTCGGTTTGCCCTTGCCGGAAATCAAAATTGTGGAAAAACCACGCTTTTTAACCAGCTTACCGGGGCAAATCAGCATGTCGGAAATTTTCCGGGTGTGACGGTAGACCGGAAAGACGGTACGATCCGCAACCATCCGGAGGCAACGGTAACAGATCTTCCGGGCATTTATTCCCTGTCCCCCTATTCCAATGAGGAAATTGTGACAAGGGATTTTTTGCTGGATTCTAAACCAACGGGTATTATTAATATTGTGGATGCATCAAATCTGGAACGAAATCTTTGTTTGACGATGCAGCTGATGGAACTTGGAATTCCGATGGTACTTGCACTCAATATGATGGATGAAGTGCGTGCCAATGGGGGATCCGCGCGTGTCAATGAGTTAGAGGAAATCCTTGGGATTCCGGTTGTGCCGATTTCGGCAGCAAAAAACGAAGGAATTGATGAACTTATCAGCCATGCTATGCATGTAGCGGAATTTCAGGAGCCGCCGGGAAGAATTGATTTCTGCCCGGACAGCAAGCAGGAGGAGGATCCAATCGGAGCGGTGCATCGATGCATTCATGCAGCAGTACATATGCTGGAACCCGAGGCAAAGGCAGCAGGACTTCCGGTTCGTTTTGCAGCGACAAAAATGATTGAAAATGATTATCTGATCGAAAAAGAGATGCGGCTTTCCGATGAGAAAAAGCAGGCATTTCAGCAGATTATTGCTGTGATGGAAAAAGAGACCGGTTTAGACCGAGAAGCGGCCATTGCCAATATGCGATTTACCTTTATCGAAAATTTGTGTAAGAAGACACTTGTGCGTCCGCATGAGAGCAAAGAGCATCACAGAAGTATGATGATTGACCGTGTGCTGACAGGAAAATATACAGCAATTCCATGCTTTATCGGTATTATGGCATTGGTGTTTGCGATGACATTTAATTTTCTCGGAGCCGGGCTGTCAGATCTTATGGCTCTGGGTGTCGATGCTGTGATTTCGTGGATTGACAAAGGTCTTACTGCAGTCCGGATTAACCCGGTTGTGCATGATCTGGTGGTTTCCGGAATCTGTCAGGGTGTGGGAAGTGTACTTAGTTTCCTGCCGACGATCGTGACATTGTTTTTCTTCCTGTCAATTTTGGAAGATACCGGATATATGGCGCGTGTGGCATTTGTCATGGACAAATTGCTGCGAAAGACGGGATTGTCAGGACGGAGTTTTGTGCCGATGCTGATTGGATTTGGCTGTTCGGTGCCTGCTATCATGGCGACGCGTACGCTTTCGAGTGAGCGTGACCGCAAGATGACGATCCTGCTTACACCATTTATGAGCTGTAGTGCAAAATTGCCAATTTACACGTTGATGATCAGTGCATTTTTCCCGCGAAAATACCAAGCACTTGTGATGGTCGGACTGTATCTTTTTGGAATTGTATGTGGCATTTTGTATGCATTGATCTTGAAAAAGACAAAATTTAAGGGCGAACCGGTGCCGTTTGTGATGGAACTGCCAAATTACCGCCTTCCCTCTGCAAAAAGTGTGGTGCAGCTGATTTGGGAAAAGGCAAAGGGATTTATCCAAAAAGCATTTACCATTATCTTTTTGGCATCGATCATCATATGGTTTCTGCAGACATTTGACATTCGGCTTAATGTTGCAGAATCAGCGGACGAAAGCCTGCTGGCAATGATTGGAAGCCTTGCGGCGCCGCTTTTTAAACCACTTGGTTTTGGCGACTGGCGCATTTCCACGGCATTGATTACCGGATTTACAGCCAAAGAAAGTGTGGTATCGACACTTACCGTTCTCCTGGGAGGAGATGTATCGCAGATACATACGTTATTTACCCCATTTACGGCATTTGTTTTCTTAGTATTTACCTTGTTGTATACGCCGTGTGTGGCGGCGGTCGCTACCGTGAAAAGGGAAATGGGAAGCAATAAAGCCGCGTTTTTGACCGTAGTGGCACAATGTGTGATTGCGTGGGTGGCTGCATTTGCCGTACATGCATTAGGATTTTTGTTTTAGAATGAAGATAACAAAGGTACGAAACGAGTTGAGGTTTCGTACCTTTGTTGCAAAAGCTCAAATCTAGTTTAGTGCACGCACCGCCCTAGTAAAAACCTCAAACGATTTTTGTTCTGTAATGAATATTATATCAATTAGTGAATCCCATGTCAACGATTCGTTTTAGAATTTGATTTTACTGTGAAGAAAGTCACATATTATATACGGTGGTGTTGGTTTGCTGGAAAAAAGCGCAAATAAGGTCAAATATACAAGCGTTGCTATATGATCTAGAAGAGAAAAACGTTGTTAGGGTCAAAAAGTTTACTACTGTTGTATGGCTCAGAGAAGAAAATCGCAAATAGGGTCAAACACATGAGTGATATTGTATGCCCCAGAAGACGAAAAATGTAATCCAAGTCAAAAAATGTTCCCCACAGTCTCCTGATTTCTCCCAAATTTTACTTAACTTTTACACAAATAGGAATTGGATTATACAATGCGGTGTTAAAGTTAAGGAAAATGAAGGAGAAAAGAGGAAAATACTTATGAACGAGACGGCGAAAATTATATTTGGTTTGGTGGGTGGACTCGCAATGTTTCTTTTTGGAATGAATTCCATGAGTGATGCATTGCAGAAGGCTGCTGGGGAAAAGATGAAAAAAGTTCTTAGTTTTCTGACAAAAAATCCGTTGATGGGTGCGCTTGCAGGAGCACTTGTTACGGCGGTTCTGCAGAGCAGTTCGGCGACGACGGTTATGGTGATCGGATTTGTAAGCGCGGGACTTATGAGCCTGCCGCAGGCGATATCCGTTATCTTTGGCGCGAATATTGGGACGACCATGACAGCACAGCTGATGGCATTTAAAATCAGCAATTACATTTATCCCATCATATTTATCGGATTTATGCTTCAGTTTTTAGGAAAAAAGGAAAAAGTAAAAAATATCGGAATGGTCATTTTGTCATTTGGATTGCTCTTTGAAGGAATTGAGATCATGGGAAGTGTTATGAAACCGCTGGCAAATAGTCCGATCTTTGTGGATATGATGGTTCAGGTAAAACATATTCCGGTGCTTGGCGTGATCTTGGGCGCCGTGATGACGCTGGTTGTGCAGAGCAGCTCGGCGACGATCGCGGTCCTTCAAAACTTCGCATCGCAGCCAATGCCGGATGGCGTGACAAGTGTAATAGGACTCACCGGAGCGATTCCAATCCTGCTTGGCGACAACATCGGAACGACTATTACGGCTCTGTTAGCTTCGATCGGACAGTCGAAAAACGCCAAAAGGACGGCGATCGCGCATAGTATATTTAATATAAGCGGAAGTATTGTTTTTGTATTTATCATTCCGTTATTTGCTAAATTTGTACAGTTTATATCGCCCAAAGGAAATGAAGTGGATGTCATTTCAAGACAGATTGCCAATGCGCATACCGCATTCAATGTATTTTGTACGGTTATTTGGCTGCCACTTATCCCGGTTATGGTGAAAATTGTCACCACAATCATTCGCGGAAAGGATAAGACAGTAGTAATGGACCAGGCACCGCAGTATCTCGACGACAAAATGATCGGCAAACCGCTGCCGGCGATGTATCTTGTGTCGGAGGAAATGAAACGTTTGGCAAATTACAGCGAGATGATGGTAAGTGCATTGAAAGACAGCATCAGCGGCGTGGGCGGAAGTTATGCGAGACAGCAGTATGAAAATGCGTACCAGACTGTAAAAGAACTTCAGGAGTGTATTTCCGTATACATTACCAAGTTGTTTTCGAGTGGAATGCTCACGGAGCAGCAGTCGGAGCAGACCGCAGGATTTCTGTTTGTGACAAATAATATTGATCGCATCGCAGACCGGTGTGCGGATATTGCGGCAGCGAGTGATGACATGCAGCTGCAGGGAAAAGACCTTTCGGATAAGGCAGTCACAGAACTTCGCCAATGCATTGAAATTGCGCAGAATCTGTTTACGGAGTCGATGGATTCGGTGATCAATGGGGATTCTTCGGAGGCGGAAATTGTCATTAAAAACCGCAGTAAGATGCGAAAGGCGCAGAAGAAAAATACGAAAGCGCATTTGAATCGTGTGGAAAAGAAAATCTGCGATCCGGCATTGACACAGGCGTATTCAAGCATTCTCTACAATCTGGATCGTGTGGCAGATAACTGTGTCGGCATTGCGGAGGAGACGATGGATGGTGTCGTATTTGTCAAACTGGAAGAAGAGCAGATGGAAGAAATGAAACTGGAATTGGAGGCAGCCGTATGATCTTCACGCTGGGAGCATGCCTGCAGGAACAGAAAAAGACAGATTTACCGGAACTCGGGGAGGACATGCCTTCCCGGGTTTTTGTGACGACAGAAGCGGGCGCAAAGGCTGCATTGGAACAGGCGCAGATGCGCTATGAAGGGGAAGTGCAGCTTTCGGACATCGGATTCTGCAAGGTGGAAAACCAGCAGGAGTGCATGATTGGGTCGTTTTATATCCCGAAACTTCTTGATCTTTTGGGAAAACGGTACGCTATTCTTTTCTTTGTCAACGAGAAAAACATCGTGCTTGTGGATAACAGCGATTTTTCGTATCGTTTGATCCGACGCATTCAGCGGAAAAACAGGAATCGCGAAATGACGAAGGAAAAATTCCTTTATTATTACATTACGGAATTTATTCACCGCGATCTCGAATTATTGGTTCAGTATGAAAAACGCTTAATGGAGATGGAAGAGCGCATATCGGAAGGGCATGCGGCACATTTTCTCAGCGATTTTTCGCCGGTCCGCAAAGAACTTTTGACGCTCCGCAGTTATTACGATGAGCTTATGGATCTCGGACGGGAATTGGAGACCAATGAGAATGGTTTTTTTGCCAAAAAACAGACAAAATATTTTGGCACTGTGACGGACCGCGCCGACCGGCTTATGTCAAAGACGGTGCATCTTCTCGAATACGCCGGACAGGTTCGGGACGCCTATCAGGGTTATGTCGATGCCAGGCAGAATGCCAATATGCAGTTTTTGACTGTGATATCGACCATTTTCTTCCCCCTCACACTCATCACGGGATGGTATGGCATGAATTTCCAAAATATGCCGGAATTGCAGAGCGGGTATCCCGGCGTGATCTTTGCCAGCGTGCTTGTTGTGTTGCTATTGATCCTTTATTTTAAAAGAAAGAAGATGTTGTGAAAAAATTTTGATTTTCTGCATATACTTGGTAAAAAAGCCGGGAGGCAGACTTGTGACTTGTACAGAAGCGATTTACTCGGAACAGGTATTGGATTATATTGTCTCTTCATATATCCGAGAAGAGACGTTGGTGGAGAGATACCAGCCCACGTGTTACAGCCGGATCGGCGGCGGTGGAACGATTGTATACCGAGAGGAAAACAGGATTGACAGTCAGACGATCAATCAATTTGGCTACGGCACCGTGCCGCACGTATATGGGCTTATGGGATATGAAGCATTGGAGGCTGCCGGCGTGATGCAGATTCGCAGGCAGCCGTATTTGGATTTTTACGGACAGGGTGTGATCGTGGGATTTGTTGATACGGGCATTGATTTTACGCATGAGGCATTCCGTAATGCCGATGGAACGACGCGCATTCATTCGATCTGGGATCAGACGATCCGCGAGGGCGGCCCGTCCCAGTTTGATTATGGCCGTGTGTTTTCGGAGCAGGAGATCAATGAGGCGTTAAAACGGGAACAGCCATCTTCCTATTTGCCGACGCGCGATGATATCGGTCATGGAACATTTTTGGCAGGCGTGGCAGCAGGCAACGAAATCCCAGGTAAGGAATTTTCGGGCATTGCACCACTTTCTCAGATTATTGTTGTCAAATGCAAAGAGGCGAAAAACAGTTACCGCGAATATTACCGCGTGCCGTCAAAAGTTCCCTGTTATCAGGAAAATGATATTATGGCAGGAATTATGTATATTCTGCAAGTGGCGTATTCTCTGGGGCGACCGGTCTCAATCTGCGTCGGCATGGGGAGTAATCTTGGAAATCATGACGGAGCCTCTCCGCTCTGTCATCTCATCGACATCAATAATATGGCGGGGGCAAGTATCGTCGCCTGCGCCGGAAATGAAGGTCCCGTCGGGCATCATTATGAAATTACCAAAAAGGAAGAAGAAATTCAGATCGACGTTGCGAGAGCGAGTCTTGGATTTGTCTGCGAATTGTGGTGGCAGACTCCCGGAAGTGTGTCGTTTGATGTGATTTCGCCGGGAGGAAGTTCGTTGGGACTAACCCGGGCAGAAGATGGTTTGCAGCGGCAGAAACGGTTTCCCATCGAAAATACAAATCTTGAAATCCGAACCGGCCGCGTGCAGGGGCAGACGAGGGATCAAGTGATCTTATTCCGCTTCGAGGACACGAAGCCGGGTGTGTGGAAAATTATCGTTACTTCCCGGCAGGAGTATCCGCACTACCATATGTGGCTTCCTATCACCCAATTTTTGGAAGGCGAAACGGTGTTTACCCGCCCCAATCCGGACACGACAATCTGCGAACCCGGAAACGCCAGAAATGCGATTACAATTTCTGCTTACAACCCGGTCAATAATGCCTTTTATGCGCAGGCAAGCCGGGGATTCACGCCGAATGGCATTATCAAACCGGATGTGACGGCACCGGGCGTCGAAATCTTTGGTCCTTATCCCCGTGAACAATACGGCACAATGACCGGAACCAGCGTCGCCGCCGCTGTCACGACCGGCATCGCCGCACTCTTTTTACAGCAGTTTAGTGTCGCTGAACTCAACGGAAACATCGTGCCGGAACTCTTGATCCGGGGAGCCACTCCGCGAGGCGAG
>OGQN01001447.1_pt1 | contig 19413 bp, 8 predicted proteins | sample 1553231 | NCBI WGS metagenome assembly OGQN01 (sample SAMEA2579950, study PRJEB22360) | human gut metagenome | biome: human gut; feature: human-associated habitat; material: faeces | place: Denmark | collected 2008/2010 | reverse complement strand
GAAGAAGGCGATAACCGTTTAACTCCATAAGCTATGAATTTGGAGACAAAGATAACAATTTATAAATTTACCCCTCAGCTTTTTACATTGACCCCATTTTCCTTATATTACTCTCAGAAACAAGATTTCCACTCAAATGTTTTGGAACTATCTTACTATTATTTACATTTGTTGGGAAACAATTACTGATATGAAAACGCACATTATAGCACTTCTTCTACTTATAGGAGGAGTATTGAACTTATTTGGAGAAAACTTACATAACTTTTTCAACCGATATAATTTCAGCTTCATTACAGAAGATACTGGGTTACCCCATAATTTCATCAATGATATTTACAAAGACACTCAAGGATATATTTGGGTAGCTACTAATAATGGAATAGGACGGTATAATGGCTATCAATTCATTCATTATAATTCCCAATCCCACTCCATTCGCTTGAAAAACGACTACGTGCATAAAGTCTGTGAGGATAAGTTTCAACGACTCTGGATAGGGTCGGAAGAAGGAATAGACCTCATTGACTTGAAACATTATACACAGATAGACACGGACAAAGAACTGCCTGCCGAATTGAAATCTCTAGCAAGTAACTACATTGCATCCATCTATCGGGACAAGCAGGACAATCTGTGGATATCGACAGACAAGAATCTATGGTATCTGGAACTAGGCGTAGACGGGCAAATAAAAGATTACTATAAACTGAAAAAAGATACAGAATCCCCCATCCACGCTGTTATTGACCTGCAAGAATACATCTGTGCAGGCATAGATAATCATGTATGCCGTATTGAAAAAGGAAGCAACCACTTACTGAAAACCACCATGGTATCGGAGCTGCTGAAACCCTTTTCAGAAGACTGGAGAATTCTCTGCATGGAAACTGACGGGGAATTGTTATGGATAGGAACCAATCGCGGACTCTTCAAGTATAACCATACCCGGCAGAGTTTGAACCGGTACCGTTACTCCAATCATCGCCCCGGAATGCTAAGTCAAGCCTATATAACCGGAGTTAAACTGACTAGCAAAGGAGATGTCATCGTTTCTACTCTGAACGGACTCAATGTATACAATCGGGATATCGATACTTTTACTTATATCCGCCAAAACAATGAAATGCCTGACAAGTCGTTGAACTGTAATTTCATCAACTGCCTGCTGACCGACAATGAGAATATCTGGGTAGGGACCGAGATAGGAGGAATCAATTTATTGACTCCCAATTGTCTGCAAACGTATGTGTGGCAATATAACTATCTTCGAGAAACCTCTCTTTCCCCCAATCCGGTCAATGCCATCAGCGAAGACAAAGACGGAAATCTATGGGTAGGAACAGTAGAGGGAGGACTCAACAAAAAGAGCAAAGGCAGCGATGAGTTCATTCATTATACTTTTGACCAGAACAATCCCACTTCCATCAGTAACAACTCTATCCGTGGCATTCTCATTGATTCCGAAAATCATTTATGGGCATATACTTGGGGAGTCGGAATCAATGAACTAAATCTGAACATCCCCCATAACCAAACTTTCCAACGCCATATCCGGGAAGACTCCATAGGACTGGAAGGAGATTTCCTGAGCAGCGCCTGTGAAGACACCATGAACAATGGTTTATGGTTTGGTACTACCAGAGGGCTTCATTTCTACCATAAAAAGACCAAGCGTTTCACCCGGATCTTGTTTGACCGTTCCGACAATGAATTCGATGCGGTAGGGTCCATCATTATCGACCGCAAGAAACGCCTTTGGATGGGAACATCTGAAGGAGTTTTCATTATGGATTTACACTCGTTCTCCATTTCCTCCACACAATTCAGCTATACCTATTTAAAACATAAACTGACGGAACCCACTTCATTGCAATTAGAAAAAATAAACTGTATCATAGAAGATCATAATGGTACCATCTGGCTGGGGGCAAATGGGAACGGACTATATCAACTAGCGGAAGAAAACGGAACACAGTTCACATTTCATAACTACACCCGCAAGGACGGGTTACCCAATAATACCATTATAGGTATTGTGGAAGATAAAACGGGACATCTGTGGATGTCCACCAACCACGGCATCGCCCAACTGGATACACAAACCATGACTTTCACCAATTATACAAAAGAAGACGGACTGCCCAATAATCAGTTTTATTGGAACGCATCTTATTATTCTCCCCAAAATAACCTGTTATATTTCGGTACTATAAACGGATTAGTCGCTTTCACCCCCGATATAGCCAAGACCAAAAAACAGGATGCCAAAGTCAAACTGACCTCAATCAGTGTCGCCGGTACCATGGTCTATCCTCCAGCAGACGGAAAAACTCCCTGCGCGGTAACAAATTTACATACCATCCGTCTGCACGAAAAAGATCATGGTTTTTCCATCGAGTTTTCCACCTTAAACTATGGAAACTGTAACCGAGTGAAATATGCCTACCGCTTGAAAAATTATGAGAATGAATGGACAGAAACCCTTCCTGGCGAACATACTGCTAGATACAATTTCATTCCCTCCGGAAAATATGTGTTCCAAGTCCGTGCCACAGACGAGAAAGGACATTGGTCCGATAAAATAACGGAAGTCAAAGTAACCATCACTCCTTATTTCTATAAATCCTGGTGGTTCTATTTATTGCTTGCCATTCTGATCACCGTAGGCAGCTATTATTTTTATCAATGGAAAATAAGTCTGTACCGTCAACAGAAAAAACAACTGGAAAAAGAAGTAGCCCAACGCACCCATGAGCTAGAGTTACAAAATAAACAACTAGAAATAATGGCACGACACGTCGAGGAGGTAACGGAAGAAAAAATTGCTTTCTTCACCAATATCACTCATGAATTCCGGACACCAGTCACTTTAATCAACGGTCCCATCCAACGCGCCCTTGACAAAAGCCATGAGCCGGAAGTAAAGAAACAGCTACAAATAGCTGAACGGAATTCCAATTATCTGCTATCACTAGTCAATGAATTAATGGACTTCAGAAAGTTAGATGCAGACAAAGTTGTATTAAATAAGACAAACGAAAACTTTATCCGCCTTATACAAAATATATTAATGCCTTTCGAAGTATTTGCCCATGAACGGAACATAAACATCATCACCTACTTCCGGCTCTGTACCCCGTTTTGGATATTTGATGTTGAATATATGCGCAAAGCCATTATTAATCTGATATCCAATGCTGTTAAATTCACTCCCGATTATGGAAAAATAAGTTTGTATGTGGCTTCCCTTACCGACAAAGACAACCATACCTGGCTGTTCATAGATATAAAAGATACAGGTAATGGTATCGTACCCGAAGATATAGAACGTATTTTCGAACGCTTCTACCAATCCAAAAAGAGCATCAAATATCCCGTTTATGGACAAAGCAGCACAGGAATCGGACTATTCTTATGTAAGAAAATCATTTCTCTGCACGGAGGCAACATCTATGCAGGAAACAATCCCAAGCAAGGAGCTTTCTTCAGAATACTATTACCTTTGGAAAAAGGTATCCCCCAAGCCAAATCAGAAAAAGAAAAATATGAGCAGAATGAACATCCACTTTCCATTCCTGCCAATGGAAACGAGAAAAAGGAAACCATCCTCATTGTTGAAGATAATGCAGATATGCGTACTTATATTTGTTCCATTCTCAAAAACAATTATCAATTAAAAGAAGCACAGAACGGTGCAGAAGCTCTTTACTTGATTCAAAGAGAAACGATTGATTTGATTGTCAGCGACCTGATGATGCCCGTCATGGACGGGAATGAATTATCCCGCCGGGTAAAAGCTAATCTGGCTACTTCCCACATCCCCTTTCTCATGCTCACTGCCCTCCGGTCTGAAGCCCAAGAAAGAATCAGCTATGAAATAGGAGTAGATGAATATCTGTGCAAACCATTTGATGAGGTTATTCTAAGATTACGTATCCGAAATATACTTGCCTTACGCCAGAAATACAAATCCATGTTCTCCACTAGTATGAATTGTGAAACATTGAATATAAACGCTAGTTCCAAAGACAACACATTTATGACATCGGCAATCAATTTAATGAAAGAACATTATGCCGACTCGGATTATAACTTAGAGCGCTTTATCCGCGATATGGGATACAGCAAAACCTTAGTCAATCAGAAATTACAATCTTTGACAGGGCAATCCATTGGTCAATTCATGAGAAACTACCGATTAAATGTGGCAAAAGACACTTTAACCAAAGTAGAATGTGACATTTCTGTTGCAGAAATCGCATATGCCGTAGGTTTTAACGACCCTAAATATTTCACAAAATGCTTCAAAGAACTGTTTGGAGTACTTCCAAGCGAATATTTTGGAAAAAAATAGTTCACTTTACTATTTTACTCCATTTGTGCACCATATTCTCCTATAAAAAGCTTTGTTTCCCTTACATTTGTAAAAAACAAAAATGCAAATGTATATGAAAAACACATTCTTATTATTGAGCTGGCTGATATTACTCTCCTCCGGTATACTGGCAAACCCCATCAAGGGAATGCTGGAAAGGATAGACAAGGGAGCATCGGACAAGTTCGTAGTCGAACTACACAAAAGCCCAAATGACTTTTTCGAGTTGGACCAAAAAGGCGACAAGGTAGTGATACGAGGCAATACCTATATTAATATAGCAACCGGAATCAACTGGTACTTAAAGTATCATGCCGGAATCCACCTGTCATGGAACGGTATGCATGCCTCACTACCCAATGTTCTTCCTCCCGTCTTCCGTAAAGAACGCCACGAAACAAATCTGGCCCTGCGTTACGATTTCAATTACTGCACCTACTCCTACTCCATGGCATTTTGGGATTGGAAACGTTGGGAAGAGGAACTGGATTGGATGGCACTGCATGGCATCAACCTGCCACTTGCTGCCGTAGGACATGAATGTGTGTGGCGTAACCTATTACTCCGCTTAGGATTTTCCAAACAGCAAATCAATGATTTTATTGCCGGACCAGCATTCCTTGCCTGGTGGGAAATGAACAATTTGGAAGGCTGGGGAGGCCCTAACCCCGATAGTTGGTATAAACAGCAAGAAGACTTGCAGAAAAAAATATTGAAACGAATGAAAGAATGGGGAATGCACCCCGTACTGCCCGGTTACTCGGGTATGATCCCCTCCAAACTGGATTTGGGAAAACGTATTGATGGTGGAAAAGAAGAGAAAACATTAAGCAACACTTCCTCGGAATCCGCCCAAAGCACTCTCAACAAATGGAACGGATTTGACCGGCCGGGAATCTTACTGCCCGACGATCCCAAGTTTACCCAGATTGCCAGCCTTTTTTACGAAGAAACCGAAAAGCTGTATGGAACAAGTGACTACTACTCCATCGATCCTTTTCATGAAGCCAAAAGCTTGCCTGCCGGACTAGACTTCGGCAAAGCCGGCAGGGCTATTATGGACGCAATGAAGAAGGCTAATCCAAAAGCTGTGCGGGTGGTGCAGGGATGGACAGAAAATCCACGCCCGGAAATGATGAAAGCGCTGAATCCCGGCGATCTGCTCATCCTTGATTTATTTAGCGAATGTCGTCCCATGTGGGGCATTCCCTCTATATGGAAACGAGACAAAGGATACGAAGAACACAACTGGTTGTTCTGCCTGTTGGAAAATTTCGGTGGGAACGTGGGTTTGCATGGAAGGATGGACCAACTTCTTCATAATTTTTACCTGACCAAAGACAACCCACTGGCCGCTCAGCTAAAAGGCATCGGTCTGACAATGGAAGGCATTGAAAATAATCCCATTATGTTCGAACTGATGTGCGAACTACCTTGGCGTGCAGAAAAGTTTACCAAAGAAGAATGGATAAAACAATACATCCGCGCACGCTATGGCACAGACGATGAATCTATCTGGCAAGCTTGGCAAATCTTGGCAAACGGCATCTACAACTGTCCGGCAGGCAACAACCAACAAGGTCCTCACGAAAGTATCTTTTGCGGGCGCCCATCACTGAATAATTTCCAAGCATCCAGCTGGAGCAAAATGTGCAACTATTACGACCCCACTACCACAGCAGAAGCCGCACGACTGATGGTGAGCGTGGCACACAAATATCGCGGTAACAACAACTTTGAATATGATCTAGTTGATATCCCCCGACAAGCCATTGCCGACCGTGCCCGAATAGTGTACAATTACGCTGTTGCCGACTTTAAAAGCTTCGATAAAAAAAGTTATGCCACACATACCCGACAGTTCTTGGAACTACTGATAATGCAAGACAAACTGTTGGGCACACGCAAAGAATTCAAAGTAGGGAACTGGATTCAACAAGCGCGCAATCTAGGAAGTACATCTGAAGAGAAAGACCTCTACGAATGGAATGCCCGCGTACAAATCACCACATGGGGAAACCGTTACTGCGCCGACATCGGCAAGTTACGAGATTATGCCCATAAAGAATGGAACGGACTACTGCGCGACTTTTATTATAAACGTTGGGAAAAATACTGGCAAGTACTGCAAGACCAACTGGATGGCAAACTTCCTGTACTGCCAGTAGGTAATTCATCAACCCCCACTGCCGATAATCCAGCCATGACCATAGATTGGTATGCCCTGGAAGAACCATGGACACTGGCAAAGAACACCTATGCGGCATCTGCCGAAGGTGATTGTATAGAAGTAGCGAAAGAGGCTATAACATTGATAAACAATTGATAGTAAGATAAAAAAGAAAGAACTCGATACAGAAACCGCACAGCAGGCACTGCCCATTAAAAAGAGGCTTTTGTCACTCGATGCACTCAGGGGCATCACTGTAGCAGGAATGATTCTGGTTAACAATGCAGGAGGCAAAGTGTCGTATGCACCTTTACAACATTCTGCATGGAACGGACTGACACCTTGTGACTTGGTTTTTCCTTTCTTTCTGTTCATCATGGGTATTTCAACATATATTTCATTGAACAAATTCAATTTCAACGTTTCCCTACAAGTGGTAACCAAAATATTGAAACGCACATTTCTTATTCTATGCATCGGATGGGCAATCGGTTGGTTTGACCATGTATGTGAAGGTGACTTCCTGCCTTTTGTCCATCTGCGCATCCCCGGGGTACTACAACGCATTGCTTTATGTTACTGTGTTATTTCTTTTACAGCCCTATTTATGAATCATAAGTTCATCCCCACATTAACCTTTATCTTACTGGTAAGCTACACTGTCATATTATGCATGGGGAACGGTTATACCTGCGATGAAAGCAATATTTTATCCATCATTGACAGGCAACTTTTCGGCGAAGCACATCTCTATCAGAAGAGCCCGATTGATCCGGAAGGATTTGTAAGCACTCTCTCTGCTATCGCCCACACTTGTATCGGTTTTTCATGTGGAAAATGGATAATACAAAGCCATCAGACAGAAAACAAAGTGCTCCGTTTGTTCTTGACCGGATTCATTCTGATGAGTATCGGCTATTTGTTGGCAGATGCGCTGCCTTTAAATAAAAGAATATGGTCTCCTACTTTTGTTCTGGTGACCTGCGGAGCGGCTTCCATGTCACTTGCCACATTAATGTATTATATAGACATAAGGAATAAACAAAAATGGTGCCGCTTCTTCATCATCTTCGGCGTCAACCCCCTATTCCTCTATGTACTGAGCGAAGTACTTGCCATTATGATGGGAAGTACCAGATGGAAGAACAAACCCGAGGTGGAAGGCGGCAGCCTATGCAGCCATTCATTCAGGAATAACCGACGCCTACCTTGCCTCAGCTGTCTACGCCCTCGTTTTCACTCTGTTTTTGGGGTGTATCGGTTATCCGCTATATCTTAAGAAAATATACATCAAACTGTAACAACCAATTCATAATATATAGAGAACTATGCAGTATTAAACAAGAACATATTAATCAAAACCAAAATTAAATTCTATGCTAAACGTACAATCTCTAACCCAAAGGACATTTGCACAGATAGTAGTCTTTGCATTACTCCTATTAAACAGTACACTGGCATTTGCTCAAAATCAAGTTAACGGTATTGTCACAGACAAGACCGGAGAACCCCTTATCGGAGTGAATGTAGTCGAAAAAGGTACTACCAACGGTGTTATCACTGACTTTAACGGACAGTTTACACTGAATGTAGCACAAGGAAAGACACTCGTATTCTCTTACGTGGGTTACACTACCCAGGAAATTACAGTAAAAGGATCTTCTTTGAAGATTATTATGGAAGAAGATTCTAAAACATTAGATGAAGTTGTGGTAGTAGGTTATGGCAGTATGAGTCGTAAGGATGTAACCAGCTCCATTACCACTGTGAAAGCAGACAAACTGAATGTAGGAGTTTATTCTGACCCTGGACAGTTGTTGCAAGGTAAAGTCCCTGGTTTGACGGTAGTACAAAGCAGCGACCCGACTTCTGGTACAGCTTCTATCTCTTTACGTGGGGCTTCTTCTCTGCGTACCGGTGCGGCAATGGAACCTTATTATGTTATTGACGGTATTCCCGGTATGTCATTAAGTCTGATTGCTCCCGAAGATATTGAAAGCATTGACGTACTTCGTGACGCTTCTGCAACGGCTATTTATGGCTCCAAGGCTGCTAACGGTGTAATCTTGATTACCACCAAAAAAGGTAGTAAAAGTGAGCACACTTCTGTAAACTACAGCGCATATCTTGCATTTGACAACATTGCCAAGCGTTTAGATATGATGACTGCCGACGAACTCCGCACCTATGCCAAGGAAAATAACATCACTCTTCCGAATGACAAAGGAGCAAACACCAATTGGAACGATGAAGTACTGCGCACAGCAATCAGTCATAACCACAACGTTTCTATCAATGGCGGTTCAGAAAAGACTCAATACAGTGCCAGCATGAGTTATCAAAACAAACAAGGTATCGTACGTGGTACAGATTTCGAGCGTTTCGGCGGCCGCGCATTCTTGCAAACCAAAGCACTGAATGATCGGCTCACCTTAGCCTTTAACGTGAATGCCGCACAATCAAAAGGTACTACCGTTGATTCCGCCAAAGATGGCCAATCCGTATTCGATGCCATGAATTATTATTCTCCACTAGTTCCTGTCACCAATGCAGACGGTTCTTGGTATAGCGACAAAACTATCTCCCAAAACTTCAATCCTGTATCCATGATCAATGAAGATACTTTTGAAAATAACAAGAAACTCCTTCAAGGAACAGCCAAAGGTACTTTAGATATCACTAAGGACTTGAAATGGAACTTAAGTCTTTCCTATCAAGACGAACAATATATATGGAACGAATACCATACCAGCAAATCCCAATATAACACCCGAAATGGCGAAGCTAAACGTATTGCAACAGAAAACAAGAAAAAAATTCTTGAAACATACATAAACTATGATCATACATTCGCCAATATCCACAAACTGGGCCTGATGGCCGGTTATTCATGGGAACAGAATGATGACAATGACAGTTTCGGTCTGGATGTCTACGACTTTTACAATGATAACACCACCTTTTATAATCTGAACCTTGCCAATAAAATGGATTGGCAGAATGGCGGTATCACCAGCAATAATAACGGTCATTTGGAAACTTTACGTATGATCTCATTTTATGGACGTATCAACTACTCCTTCAACAGCAAATACCTGCTTCAAGCAACAATTCGCCGTGACGGCTCCTCTGCTTTTGGAAAGAACAACCGTTGGGGAACTTTTCCATCTGCATCGTTGGCATGGCGTATGAGCGAAGAAAAGTTCATCAAAGATTTAAATGTTTTCGATGACTTGAAGTTCCGTGTTGGTTATGGTGTTAGTGGTAACTCACTCGGATTCGGAGCTTATTCGGCTATCCAGACTTACAGTACTTCAGGTTGGTTCAACTATACAAACGCCAATGGCACACAGAATAGTTACCATACCCTGGCAGCCGCCTCAAATGCCAATCCAGACCTAAAATGGGAACGTACAGCCATGTTGAACATCGGGCTGGACTTCAGCTTCTTTGGAGGCAGATTAGGAGGAACCATCGAATACTATGACAAGCGTACCAGCGACCTGATATACACTTACGAGGTTTCCACAAACCGCTATCCTTTCGGAACCATGCCGGCCAATGTGGGAGATATCAGCAATAAAGGTATTGAATTTACCATTAATGCCACTCCTATACAAACAAAAAATTTCTCTTGGCAAACCAGTTTGAACTTATCTCATAATAAAAATAACGTAGAAAGTATATCCAACAGTGAATATTCCGTAGATTATATCCGTGCAGCCGATCCTGAAATCGCAGGTTATTCTTCAAATGCAGACGTACAGCGCATCATGGAAGGACATCCTATCGGCACCTTCTACACCTACGAATGGGCCGGCTACAATAACCAAGGAGTATCCATCTTTTATGTACACGATCCTGAAACGGGTGAGCGTACAGGCGAAACGACCACAGATCCTGAAACTGATAGAGACCGTACTATTACCGGCTGTGCACAACCTGATTTAAATTTAGGCTGGAGCAATAACTTCCAATACAAGAACTGGAATCTCGATTTATTCTTTACTGGTGTTCTTGGACAAGATATCTACAACGCCACTGCAGAACAATACTCTAATGTTTCTTTTGTGAAAGAAGGCCGCAATGTATTAAAAAGCGTAGCTACCGAACACCGTGCTACAGACACACAATCTCAAGCACCATCCAATCGCTGGATAGAGAACGGTAGTTATTTCCGTCTGTCCTCGGTTTCATTGGGATATACTTTCGGCAAAATTGGTAACTGGATAAACTCGCTCAAGCTATACGCTACTTGTAATAATGTATTCACCATTACCGGTTACTCCGGTCGTGATCCGGAAATCAACCTTGGAGGCTTGGAACCGGGTATGGACAGACGCACCAATTACTATCCGCGTACCCGTTCATTTATGATCGGTGTAAACATGAATTTCTAACCATATAATTGAAAACTGATATGAAAAATAGCATAAAATTAATAACCTGGCTAGTAGGTGGTCTGTTCACCTTCTCCTCCTGCACAGATCTAGATGTGGATCTTAAATCTACTTATACAGAATACCCGGATTCCGAAATTGCCAAAGAAGCGAAAATGGCAGGTTTGTATTATGGATTCGGCGGAGCATTAGGACGTCGTTATATGGAAGCTGCCCTGCTGTCCTCTGATGAATTCATGGCAGTGACATTTGGTGGTAACTGGTATGATGGCGGCAATTATATCCATTCCTCTCTTCATGCCAGCCTTCCAGGAGACGCACACGTGGACTGGGCCGGTGATATTCCGGCTGCAATCACAAAGTGCAATCAAGCAATTTTTGACCTGGGTGGAGAGGATGAAAACAATGCCGAACAAGAAGCCTTGATTGCTCCGGCACTTGCCATGCGTGCTTTCTATCATTTTATTTTTATGGATACATTCGGAGCAACTCCCAAATTAGACCATTTGATCGGCGATTCTGAAGCTATCGACCGTTCTCCCCGTTCCGAAATTACAAAATTTATCGAAAGCGACCTGCTTCGTGCTTTGGCTTCCGGCGGTTTAAAAGAAGATGTTGATGCTTCCACTTATGGCAAGCCAACCAAATGGATGGCTGAGGCTCTCCTTGCCAAACTCTATATAAACTGGGCTGTTTATACCTGTGATGATGTAGCTACTTATGATCCAAGCATGACTAATTCCAAATTGAATGATGTCATAAAATATTGCGATGATATCATCGCCTCTGGTCATTTCAACCTCAGTGATGGTTATCGCAAGAAATTCATGCCGGACAACGGCTATCAGATCAAAGATTTCATCTATGCAATGCCATACCAAAATAATGAAACATCAACCAGAGCCAATACTTACGCCCGTTTTCAATTCTGGCCTAAATTCAACAATGACGGCGCGGACGGCAAAGGACTGTTCGGTATAACACTATCCAAAAATGCTGGAGGCGTTTTCATCGTCACTCCTGAAGCAGCAGACCGTTTTTGCCTGGAAGGAGATGAACGCAATGACATCATCATGAAAGGTGCGATCAACTATTATGACATCAGCACACATACAATGGGAACAGAACCTTATATATACAACGGACAACAAGTTGTCCTCACCAAGAATATCACCATCTTGAATGACCAAATGGATCTTGGAAATGACTTGAACGCATGGTGCCAGGGATACCGATGCATCAAATGGGCTATTCAAGCAGACGATTATAACCTCTATAACCGGAATCAAAGCAATGATGTACCTATCTTCCGTTATGCAGATATTCTGCTGATGAAAGCAGAAGCTATTCTACGGGGAGCAACAGCTACGAACGGTGATACGCCACAATCCCTGTTCAACCAAATACGCAGCTACTGTAACGCTCCATTATTGGAGCATTCTCCTTCATTGGACGAGTTGCTTGAAGAGCGTGCACGTGAATTTTACGCAGAAACATGGCGTCGCAATGACCTAATCCGTTTTGGAAAGTTCGAAGACGACTGGGGATATAAAAATCAATATCATCCGGAAGCCAAGACCGAGAAATGGCGTAGAATCTTCCCTGTATCTGTCGGCTTGATGAATTCAAACACCAACTGGAAGCAAAATTACGGTTATTGGTAAATTAAATAAGTTTTTATAAGGGCTTGTTACGGCAAGCTCTTATAAAAACCTTTAAAGCAAAAAATAATTCATGAAACGTCATCAAATCTTATTACTTCATATCGCGACATCCATCTTGGTATTATTCCCATTTCCTATACATGCCCATAAAATGATGTACCAGGACTCTATCGAAATCGTAGTACACAGAGGAGCGAACCATATAGCGCCGGAAAACACCATTCCATCAGCTCTAGCTGCATTGAAACATGGAGCCGGCTGGATAGAAGTGGACGTGCGCAAAAGTAAAGACAATATACTTTATAATCTGCATGATGAAACTTTAGACCGTACTACCAACGGTAAAGGTCCCATTCAAGATATGCTATCCAAAGATATTGAAAAATTAGACGCCGGCAGTTGGTTCAGTTCTCGATTTACCGGCATTCACGTACCCCGTATAGCCGAAATGCTAGATACCCTACAAGGAAAGGCACACATTTTTTTTGATGTAAAACGAGGAACTCCGATAAAAGATTTGATTACATTAGTACGCCAAAAAGGATATGAAAATAAAAGTTTCTTCTGGTTTGCAGACTCAGAAATGCTGAAAGAATTTATCAAAATCGCTCCGGAAATGAAGATTAAAGTAAATGCCTCCAATATAGCGGCTTTGAAGAAATGGATGAAAATATGCACCCCGACCTATGTAGAAACAGATATCCTCAATATCACTCCTCAATTCAAAGAATTCTGCAAAAGCAATCATATCAAGATAATGGCTGCTATTCAGAATGCGAGTGAAAAAGAATATAAAAAAGCGATTGAAGTCCATCCCGATTTAGTCAATCTGGACCGGCCGGAACTCTTTATAAAAATACTCCATCAGGAGATAAAAAAATAACCCTTTTCCAAGAAGAGCTATGAAAAGTACCCTATCTTACCTGTTGATTATATGCAGCCTGTTTACTGCTTGTATCGGCCATCAGGAAGAATCCCTACTGTTCTACGTAGATACCCGTACGGGCACTGCACCAAGCGCAACCCACACCGCAGAACTTTTCGGCAAAAATACCGAAGAGTACGGGCAAACGCTGCCTGCTGTTCTAGAGCCCAACGGAATGAACTTTTGGACTCCCCAAACACAAGATACAGAAGCAAAATGTAAGGCTCCCTATTATTACAAAGATACGAAAATACAAGGTTTCCGCAATTCACATTGGATTGTCGGAGGTTGTACACAGGATTACGGTTCCATGACCTTGATGCCTGTATCGGGTACACTGAAATATCTTCCCCAAGACAGAGGAAGCCTGTTCTCTCACCAAGAAGAAACAGCAACGCCCGCCTATTACTCTGTCCTTCTCAAAGATTATTCCATCTTTGCAGAAATGACCGGACGTTCCCGTTCAGCCATTTTTCGATTCACTTATAACCAACCGGAAGATGCTTATCTCATAGTCAATCCTAACAGTGATGAAGGGAAAGGATATATTGAAATCGATACCATAAAAAAACAGATACGCGGATACAATCCCGTCCACCGCATCTATCAAGGCTGGGGAGAACCCGCCGGATACAACGGGTACTTTATCATTGAATATCAAAATGAAATAGAAGAATATGGTACATTCCGGCATGACAGTCTCTTCGCCGGACAACGACAGATAGCCGATGGAACAGGTATAGGTGCATATCTCCGGTTCAAAATGCACTCAGAAAGACCCATATTAATTAAAGCCGCTTCCTCTTTTACTGACATGGAAGGCGCTCAAAAGAATCTGGACACCGAGATACCTCATTGGGATTTTGACCGCACCCGACAGGAACTGAACTCCATCTGGGAACAAAGACTTTCACAAGTTACAGTACAGACAAACAACCGAAACGATAAAGAGAAATTTTACGGAGCACTCTACCGTGCCTCATTCCTGCCACGTACATTCAATGATGTAGACGGGCGCTATCCTTCTTTTTCCACAGGACACCCGTTCAGACAATCAGCCAACGGTAGAAATTACTATGAAGATTACAGTATGTGGGATACTTACCGTGCTCTCCATCCTTTAGTCAATATCCTAACCCCAAAGAAAGCCGGAGACATGATGCAATCATTGGTGGACAAATATGAACAAGGCGGCTGGCTGCCTATATTTCCTTGTTGGAACAGTTATACCGCAGCCATGATAGGCGATCATTGCATCTCCGCACTGGGAGATGCCTATATCAAAGGAATCCGTAATTTTGATATCAACAAAGCTTGCGAAGGAATGCTCCGGAACGCATTCAGGACTCCCGCCACCTATGAAGAATATAAAAACGGAATGGGACGGCGTGCTTTGAATTCTTATCTAAAATATGGATACATTCCTTTGGAAGACAGCGTACCGGAAGCCTTTCATACCTGCGAACAAGTGTCACGTACTTTAGAATATGCATACGATGATTTCGTATTGGCCCAAGTCCTGCAAAAGTTGGAAACATCAGATGATTACTTTCCTGATCCACAAAAAACAGGACTTTATGATACATTAATGATACGTGCACGATATTACCGTAACGTAATAAACCCTAGCACCGGATATGCCCAAGGCAGATACGCTGACGGAAGTTTCCTCACCGATGCCGGTAACGCCTTTTCTTTCACCCGCTTCATCACCGAAGGAGCTCCCTGCCATTATACTTGGTATGCCCCCCATGATATATACGGACTTATGGAATGTATGGGCGGAAAAGAAAAATACATTGCCAAACTGGATTCCATGTTCAGCGAACACCGCTACTGGCACGGCAACGAACCTTGTCATCAGATAGCCTACCTCTTCAACTATGCCGGACAACCTTGGAAAACCCAACGGGAGGTACGTCATATTATGGAAACAGAATATCTGAATGCTCCCGGTGGTCTGTCAGGTAATGATGATGCAGGACAGATGTCTGCCTGGTATGTATTTTCTGCTATGGGATTCTATCCGGTATGTCCCGGTACACCTTATTATATAATAGGAAGTCCTTCTTTTCCCCGGATGAGTATCCGCTTGGAAAACGGAAAGACATTCACCATATTAGCCCACAACGCCAACAAAAAAAATATATATATCCAGTCAGCAAAACTAAACGGAAAAGAATATGACAAGAATTACTTTACACACCAAGATATAGTACAGGGAGGAACATTAGAGTTCCAGATGGGCCCGAACCCTAATACAAGCTGGGGAGCATCCGCCCTCAGCCTGCCTCCCGACAACATGAAATAAGTACAAAAAATAAAAAACAATCCATATGAAGAAACAAACTATCATCAGCCTCTTATGCTGCCTCCTGTTGTTTGTGACAGGATGCAGTACTTCCCATCAAGGGAACACGTACGACATCATGACCTATGGAGCCAAAGGAGACGGACAAACAGATGATGCCGCCGCTATACAACGCGCCATCAATGCCTGTTCCGCTGCCGGTGGCGGAACCGTAATCATTCCTGCCGGACACACCTTTCTATGCGGTCCGCTATATTTGAAATCCTATGTGAACCTTCATCTGGAACCCAACTCCCGATTGCTGGCCAACCCCGATGAAAGCATCTATACAGAAAGCGCATTCCGCGAAAACCGTGGCGAAGGAATGATGTGGATCAGTGGAAAAGACTTAAAACAAATATCCATTACCGGTACAGGAGAAATAGACGGAAACGGAATCGCCTTCATGGGCAAAGAGCTGGATGATTCCTACGAGCTGAAGCCCGTCACTGATTTTGACCCACGCCCACATGTGCTTACCCTTATCAATGTGGAGAAAACCGTTATCCGTGACATCACGATCCGGAACAGCGCCTATTGGACAATACACCTGATAGGCTGTTACGATGCCTTGATTGACGGCATCTCTTTATTGAATAATCTAAAAATACGCAACGGCGACGGTATTGATGTGGATCACTCCAAAAAAGTACGTATAGCGAACTGCTTCATTGAATCGGGCGATGACTGCATTTGCCTGAAGAATCGTCGGGAATTTGAAGAATATGGCTCTTGCGAAGATATTGTAGTGACTAATTGTATCATGACTTCACGTTCATGCGCTATTAAGATAGGCTCGGAAAATATGGACAAGATTGATAATGTATTATTCAATAATTGCATTATCAAAAACAGCAACCGGGGCATCGGCATACAAAACCGGGATGAAGGTACTGTGAGCAATGTCATTTTCTCCAATATATTAGTAGACTGTATGTTCTATTCTGATGTATGGTGGGGTAAAGCGGAACCTATCTATGTCACCTCATACCCTCGTGCCGTAGGCAATCATAAAGATGCAGGCTGGCGTTTCCCCAAAGGTGCAACGAAAGGACACTCGGGAGAAGTCAGCAACATTTTCTTCAATCAGATTAAATGCACTAGTGAAAACGGCATTTTCGTAGGGGGAGACACTCCGGAGAAAGTGCATCATATCTATTTTGATGAAATAGATGTCAAGTTGTTAAAACGTACCGGTTATGAAGGCGGTGTGTATGACAAACGTCCTTGTAACGGAGATGGTTTTGTATATGACAAGACTTATGCTTTCTATCTGGACACCGCTTCGGATATCCGGATTACCGGCTGTAACATTTATTGGGCCTTCCCTCAATTGACACAAGCCGGAGGAGATATCAAAGAGAAGAATACAATACGTGTAAAAATAAACAAGAAATAATTATGACCCACATTCCATTCAAAGTTTCTTTGTTAAGACTGGTCTTCCTGCTGCTGCCCGTGACGGTCGCGGCACAGGAAGCCAGACTTTCTGATTACGTAGATCCCAGAATCGGTTCGGAAGGACTGGGACGGGTATTTATCGGTCCCTCCTGCCCTTATGGTATGGTGAAACCATCGCCCGATTGCACTGTCCATCCCAATAGTGGTTGGCTGCCTATGCCCGAACAAGTCAACGGTTTCTCCCAAGTACACGTCAGCGGGACAGGAGGAGGTCCTAAATATGGTAACATACTTGTCATGCCTTTTGGCAAAGGTATGGATCAACTCAATCATATAGACTATCGCAAAGATGAAACAATCCGCTTGGGCTATTATGCTACCGAATTCCAGAGAACAGGCATATATACTGAAATAACAACTGCTCCACGCGCCTCATTCTACCGATTCACCTATCCCGAAGATTCCTTAAAATCCCTGTTGGTTGACGCCGGCTTCTTCCTGGGTGAACAACCGACCCCCGATGCCCGCGAAGCACAACAATTTGTAGGTTCGGAAATTCAAATCATATCCGATCACGAAGTAATGGGATATACCCGTATTCGCGGAGGTTGGAATAACGGACGTGCCTACACCGTTTATTTTTATGCAGTAACCGACCATCCCTTTGTACAAACGGCCACATGGAAAGGAAGCCAAATCAGCAATGAACGATACCAGCCAGACTCCCAACAAAAAACCGGAGCTTTGTTGCGTTTCCCTTCTTCTGCAAATACCATTCAACTGAAAGTCGGAATTTCATTTATCAGTTCTCTCAAAGCCAGAGAGAATGTATGGAACGAAATACCTCATTGGTCATTTGAGGACACCCGGCAAGCCTTATTGGCACAATGGGAAAACTTATTGCAACGCATTGATATAGCCTCAAATACACCCGAAAAATATAAGCGTATGTTTTATACCGGTATCTACCATACCATGTTAATGCCTGTAGACCGTACCGGTGAAAATCCATTATGGAGTGATCCGGAACCTTATTATGATGATTTTTATGCTATCTGGGACACCTACCGCACCTCAACTCCACTTATCACACTGATTGACCCTCAAAGAGAAACAGACATTGTACGTTCACTGATCAATATCTATAAACGGGACGGCTACATGCCTGATGCACGAAGCGGAAATTGTAACGGACGGACACAAGGCGGCTCCAACGCCGAAATTGTTATAGCCGATGCATTTGTAAAAGGACTACCAAACATAGATTACCATCTGGCTTTGGAAGCTATGCTGAAAGATGCGACTATACCGCCTGGAGGTAACGAAGAAGCGGAGGGAAGAGGCGGACTGATTCCTTATCTGGAATTGGGATATATTCCATACGGTATTCCCCGAGCCGGAAACCGCACAATAGAATACTCCTATTGTGATTATGCCATAGCCTTAGTAGCAAAAGGACTAGGCAAGACAGACTTGTACCAGCAATACTTGAAACAATCTTCCAACTGGAAGAACTTGTGGCGGGCCGATTATGAACATGCAGGAGTCAAAGGATTCATACTTCCCCGGGATAAAGAAGGAAACTGGTTAGACAAAATACCTTTCGGAAACTCCCATATCCAGAAACCCACCTTCACATATACCCCCGTTACCTTTGAAGGCCCTTGGTATACTCCTTGGTGGAACATGTTCTTTTATGAAGCCTCCTCCTGGGAATATTCACTCAGCATTCCGCATGACGTACCCGGACTCATTGAACAATGTGGCGGAAAAGAGAAGTTTGACGAACGGCTGGATATTTTCTTTGACAAGGTTTTCTTCAATGTGAATAATGACCCCCCCTTCCTCACTCCCTGCCTATACCACTGGGTAGGGCGTCCGGATAAAAGCGGCGACCGCATCCATGAAATTATCCAGAAGAACTATAATGACGGTTCTGCCGGCCTTCCCGGAAATGATGACTCCGGAGCCATGTCATCGTGGTTGGTATTCCACATGATGGGGTTGTACCCCAATGCCGGACAAGACTATTATTTAGTCCATACCCCTCTACTGACAGAGAGTCGTTTCCATTTACAGGAAGGCAAAACATTCACGATCAAAGCCGAAGGGCTTTCCGAAAAGA
>OGQN01001445.1_pt1 | contig 19427 bp, 14 predicted proteins | sample 1553231 | NCBI WGS metagenome assembly OGQN01 (sample SAMEA2579950, study PRJEB22360) | human gut metagenome | biome: human gut; feature: human-associated habitat; material: faeces | place: Denmark | collected 2008/2010 | reverse complement strand
GCGAAGCCTTCCGCCAGCAGGGCGTGCTGATGTATTCGCCCTACAAGGTCGAGATTCGGTAGCATTATCGTTCGATGAAAAAAAGGCTCTCCACTTGTTCGGAGAGCCTTTTTTGTATTTTTTCTATCAATCTAAACTTTGTTAATTCATATTTTCCGTAAAAGGTTTGGGTCTATCCATTTTTTCCGTATATACGTTTCCGAACCGATCTGTTACGGAGATCACGATTTCGGAATTTGCTTCTGTCGCTTTCGTATGGAACATATGGATGCAATTGACGGCTCTCCAATCTTTAGGACGGTTGTTGAATCTCTGGGTTTTATCTCGGATGTACATATAAAGCGGGTCTTTTTCCCACAATTGTTCGACAGGAAGTTCCTGTCCGTCTTCTGTGACTGAGATTTTCCACTGGGGGTCCCAATTGAAGACATTGACCAGAATTTCATTGCTCGCGGGATTTCCGCCGTATTTCTCCGGAACCGTATTGAGATCATAAGCCCGGAACTGGCTCTTTTCGGGCGTTAGTCCCACGGCCTTGTAGTGCCATTGTATCTGTTTGCCGGAAATATCGAAAATCTGATAGCCGCTCAGCGTCCCGTCGGTAGTCATGATTCGGACGTCGTTTAGTTTCCAGGAAATGGCCGATGCCGATGCGAAATTATGTTCGAGGATATTATGCGTAATTTGGATATTCCGGTTACGATGATCATGTCCGGTCAGGATGTGCGCTTCTTTGAATGGCTTCAGTATATTTATCAATACCTGCACATCCTGGTATTGTGTATTCCGTTTCTTGGTCATGGGCTTTCCATCGGAAATACCGGTGTAGGTATAGGCAGGAACATGCATGGAGACGATCAGCGGTGTGGATTTATCGACCAATGCAAGATCTTTTTTCAGCCATGCGAGTTGTGCCGAATTAATGAGATATTTATACTTGCAGTTGCCGAGTCCGACGATATTGTCCAGCATGACATAATGTACATCTCCGATGTTGAGCGAATAGTAGGTCGGGCCGATATGCTTGCGATAAAGAGCCGATGCACTCCAATCCAGCTTTTCTTCCGTTGTGCCCGTGGCCGAGGGGTCATTGTCGTGGTTACCCATGATATGGTAGATCGGCGAAGGGTAGTTTTTGAACTCTTTCAGGTAATTCGGCAACATGAAATTTTCATGATACCACCGGGAGTCTGTGGTCATATCGCCCAATGAGAGGGAAAATACTTCTTCCGAGGTTGTATCGACTGCGGCTGTGATGTCGGGCAGGAATGTAGAACGAAATTGCTCTAAATCCCGGTGTGTCGCACTGCCGATCAGATGTACGTCGGCCATGACGAAGAGCTTGTATTTCTTGTCGGCCATCGGCAGCAGCTCGAAATCCGCGTTTTCGGTTTTTTTACTCTTAATGTCGAGGTAATGATTCGGCAATACACCCTTGTGGGCCACTTTATAGCCTGATGGGACGGAGATGAATACATAGCCCATGCGCTCCGGGGAACGGAGCGTATAATGTCCGTTGGCATCTGTCTGTGTTAATTCGATGCCGTCGGAAATCACGGCTCCGACAACAGGTTGTCCCTGACAGGTCACTCGGCCCGAAACCGTTGTCTGGTATTCTGAGACATTCGATTTCCCGCTGGTTTCCGTGTCCGTACCTTTGGCGCAGGCGAAGCAGGTCGAAGCGAAAAAAAATGTTGCTACGATAAAGAATTTTTTCATTTTTTTAATCTTATCAGTTGTTCATGTCCGGTTTTCCTAGTATCCAGGCTAGGTTGAATCGGTAGTGAATATTACTGCTTATCAGATGAATCGTATTGTCCGGGGTTTGAGTTGCGGCAAGATAACCAAGCGGTTCAGCTTGCGTTTCGGTCATTTCAAAATAGCCGGTCCAACCTCTTCCGTCAAGCAAACGACGCTTGCCGTCGGTCAATAGCCGTTTGACGGGCCAGGTTTTTCCTTCGTCGAATGAGAGGGCCGCAAACATTCCATAGCCAGTAAATTTGTTCCCGCGGGCGTCCTCGAATTCCATGCCCCGGCGCTTTTTGTCGTAGGGATGATGTGTGAAAGAGATGAGTAGCAGTGGACCTTCGTTCAACCGGCGCAGGACGAGTCGCTGACCTGAATAGATCGGCAGGAACTCTGTTGCAGAATAACTCCAGTTTTGTCCCATGTCCGATGAGATGCTGCGAGGCATTCGCAGTCCCGGATATTTCGCACCTCCCTCGATGTCGTTGTTGCGTCCTAAGGCCATTAGATCTCCGTTTGTCAACTGTACGACCCCGGCATGTATGCCAGCGATCAGACCTCCGGTTGCACCTTCTTCGTATATCGGAATTTCCGGGTTTGTATACGGGTTTTCCCAAGTCTGGCCCTTGTCGCGGCTGATGTGTATGGCCGAGCCTCCGTAGTGTCCCGGGACGGCATCGCAAGGTTGTACGAGATACCCCTCCCGGGTACGGAACAATCCGGCGATCACTTGGTGCCGTTGATCGTGCTCCGGGACGATAATCCGCGGACGGGTCCACGTCGCTCCGTTGTCACGGCTTTCGCGGAGGATGATGGCCAGATTCTTCCAGCCGCCGATTACTTCGACTCCGTTTGTATGGTAGATCGTTCCTTCACCGTCGTGAAGCAGAGATGTGCCCGTCAGATTACGGTCGGGGATACGTAGAAATTCCTGGGGCGAATCCCATATGTCGCTTCCGGCACGCAGTCTGCTTGAAAGAATGACCATCTCGCGTCCCGCTTCGTCATCTGTCGAGAACCAGGCGGCCAGTAAATCACCGTTCGCACACCAAGTGATTGCCGGACAATGATTATGACCGTAGAACGGGACGCCGGAATTTGCATAAGGTTTGTGAACGTAACAAATCGGTTCTAAAAAGAAGGGTTTATCGGTCGGTGCGGCCCATTTGTAACGTTTTTGGGAAATATGCTCGGGCCGTGTGGCTATGACCGGGGTGTGTGAAGTGGGGTTCGAAGCCTCTACGATTCGGAATCCTACGGCCCAAGTGGCATCCTCCGGAATCATTGCCGAGCGGTTGGCCGAACGAAGATATTTTACGGGCGTATTGTGACTGCCGCCTCGTGTGACGCGATACAGACCCTCTGCAGGTCCCGATGGATCTGTCTGAGGGTCTTGTGTATAAGGCCCGTACCAGTCCAGACACCACTCTTCCACATTGCCGTGCATATCGTACAGGCCCCAGTCATTCGGTGGAAAGAGGGCCGTTTGAAGTGAAACAGTTTTTGGAGTGCGGTTATACTCCTGGACCTTATGCTGTTTGGTCGGTAGGCCATTGGTGCCAGTATTGAATGGAGTAATGCTCGTCGCGCGGCAGGCGTATTCCCATTCCGCTTCGGTCGGGAGTCTGTAATTTTTTCCCTCCTTCTCAGAGAGCCAGCGGCAAAAACCGAGGGCATCGTCGTAGCTGACGAAGATCACCGCGTCGTCATCTTCGGTGGAAAATCCGGCTTTCCCGCGCAGTTTACGATGCGACGGGTCGTATTGTTCATACTGGATATTCGTGATTTCCGTTGCCGACATTCGGAACGGCCGGCTTATGCGGACGAGGTGTGCCGGGGCCTCGTCGAACTCCTCGACCGCTCCGTAACCCCGCGAACCCATGATGAATTCTCCGGAAGGAATGTCCACCATTCTAATACCATATGGCTTCTGTATCTGCCCGGAAATAATTCCGGGCAGATACAGAAAGGCCAATGCACCGATCAATGTTTTTCGAATCATTACAGTTTCGTTTTCTGGTTACTTTTTCCAAGCTGTTCCCTGCACGGTCAAGGCTGGACGATCCGCCGTACTTTTACCGATGCGAAAGGCCGTATTTTCCGATCCTTCTTTGCTGCCCCAGGCATAGAGACGGAATGTTATGGTCTTTTTCGCCGGAACATTCTGCAATTCCGGAACGGCCGAGAGGTCGATCGGTTTTTGTAATTTGCCGTCATTCCCGGTGGACCCAACGCGTACCGGCGCTCCGATGTCTATGAAATGTTCGCCATCGGTACTGTAGGTGAGGATATACGCTTTCGGACCGTCGGGTTGCACTCGCAATACAAGAGCAAGTCTTTTCAGCGAGAAAAGACATCCCTTGCGGGCTTTCAGCGAGAATTCGTAGAAAGCCCCCTGGCGAACAGCTCCCAGCATGGAATTGCACCCCGGCCAGAGCCCGGCAAACGAATAAGTTGCCCGCTGTGGCCGGACGCCGGGACCGCGGCTGAGTTCGGAAGCCTCCATGCAAGGATCTGCGAATGTCGATACACTCGTTTTTTCATCACCTCGTGTCGCGGGGCCGAAATTCCACGCGACCAATTGGGCATAGCTCGTTCCCGAAAACAGGAGCAGCAGCAAAGATAACAGATAATGTTTCATGATTTCGGTGTTTATCAGGGACGGATCATTCCTTCAAGGGTGAGTGCGTAGGGCCTGTTCGCAAGGCTCTGTCCGATACGGAAAGTGGACTTGGCATCGGCGGCTCCCCAAGCGTAAATGCGAACGATCATCGGCTCGGAGAATTCCTGAACTCCGGCTACTTCCTCAAGATTCAAAGTCGGTTGTTGAATGCCGTTATTGTCGGTTGTCGAACCTTTGAAAACCAGATTGCCGCTCATTTCGGAGAAATTTTCTCCGTTGTCCAGGCTGTACATCCAAATGTAGTTTTTCGGTCCGTTGGGCTGGACACGCAATGCGACATCCAGCGACAGAAGTGAAACCTGGGCATTGTTTTTGGGGGTGATGGTGAATTGGTAGTAGGACCCGCGTTCGATGGCGGCCTCTTTGCTGATGTCCATGGGCCATTCTGAGGCGAAAGCATTGCCTGCCTTTTGAGCCGTGAGCCCCGGACCGCGGCTCAAAGCCGACATTTCCAGATTGGCGTTGACAACGGTGGCATCCCGGGTCGGGTACTTTATATTATCGTGCCCCGTGAGGTTCCATGCCAGCACAATGTATTTCTCGATTACGTCGCGGAGCGATCGGGGTTGGATAAACAGTTGTGTATTGCCATCTTCTCCGGCTTCGGTAAATACCAGTCCGATGTAGGTGGCCGGTTCTTCGGGAACGGCAAGGGTTGCCAGATCGCTCCCTTCTCGGGCATAGATGGTCAGTGTCCCGGTCCCATCTCCGACGGTTAAACCTTCCTTATAGGAGGGATTTTCGACAGAAGGGTCTTCTGGGGTGCAGTTGGAAACCCGGACCAATATTGATTCGTAAGCTTCGGGATTGGCTTCCAAAGTAGCTGCGGTAACCGGGATTGGCGACAGCTTGTGCCCGGTGCTCAGAACCGTTATTTCCGTACTATTCAGCGATCGGATAGTCAATGCTCCGTTCTCCCGGGTGAGGGTTTTGCCTGCGATTTGAAGTAAGAGCGAATCTCCCGGCTGAAAAGTTGAGGCTAATTCCGGACCTACATGTACAGCGATTCCGCTGGTCTTGCTGCGAAAGGTGTTCTGTATGATGACGATGCCTTCGGGAACATTCTTTTCGGCGTAGTTTGAACTGACTACTCCGCTGATCTGGACGGCTCCGGAAAGGTCGTCCGTGGTGAGCTGCCGATTGTTGCCTTTGTAAAGGAACCGGACGTCGGAGATCGATACCGTCGGGTTTAGTGTACCCGCGACCCAGTCCGGGTCCGTTTTGCATGCACTCGTTGCGCATAAGGCGAAAAGTGCGGTTGCCAATACTATCTTTTTCATAATTGCTTTGTTTTCAATCACGTTTTCCATTATTGGTTGTCCTTACGCTGCCACCATACTTTGGTGCTGATTTCGTCTTCGCCTTGGGAGGATACGGCATCGTAGTAATTTTTCCGGTTGGTTGTCTGCAAGTAAACCGGATAGTTGAGCCTTGACGGCAATTCGCCGCCATTGAGCAGCCCGGCGCCTTTGGGCAGGATTGGGTATCCGGTTCTGCGACATTCGAACCATTGCTGTAAGTCTGTGTAAAACAGGGAATAATATTTTTGCAGATGGATTCTGGACATCTTGTCGTCCAAACTTTCGCCATCGTCCCACTTGACAGCGGTATTGTCCAAATATGCCGACGAGGCCGTAAGGTCCCACATGCCGAGGGCCGCGATGACGCCGTTTTTATAATGGGTTTCCGCATCGGCCGAGATGTATCTTTTGACGGAGGCTTCGGTGATTATGAATTCCAGTTCGGCATAATTCATGATGTTGCCCAGCCGGGGGTCGTTTTTGAGGGCGAGGGGAAGGCGTGATCTTGCAGACACCTCCTCTCCGACGGGATAACCGCTCGGGACGCCGGCGTATTCGCCGTTGGAAGTATCCGCCCATTTGGGCCGGCGGGGATCGTTCCAACGATTGAGATTGTCCAGGAAAAATTCGGCAAGGACATACGTGCGCCAGTCGGAATCGCGGAGCGTATAGAAAGGCGAAACATAGGGTTGCTCTCCGGTCCAGCGCAGAATCGCAGAATCGTCGTTGCTCGTCATGATCGGATAATCCGTCGGGCGCTCTTCCAGTATTTCGGCAATTTTTGCAGCAGCCGTTTCCTCCTCTTTGCCGGAGACGCGCAATAATAGCCTTAAATACAAAGAATTGCTTAATTTACGCCATTTCAGGGCATTTCCTTGGAAAAGAGGGTCACAAATCACCTGGTCCTCGGGGAGATCGCTTCCGTTTGCCAATAATTCGTTTGCTTGTTCAAGTTTGGCGAAAATGTCTGTATAAATATCCTCCTGACGGTCGAAAACCGGGGTGAGGATACCTTTCTTGCCCTGGCATGCTTCCGTATAGGGGATGTCGCCGTAAGTGTCGGTGAGCATCGAGAAGACCCAGCATTGGCAAATTAGCGAAATTCCCATATAGGTATTGTACGTCTTGTCGCTTTCCACCGTATACAGGGTTTGTGCCGTTTCGTACATATCCTTGAAATTAGTCAACTGAACATACCAGTTGTTCCAAAGGTAGTCGGCCACGGATTTGCGAATGTCGTAGCGAAAGATACGGCCTTCGATGTCGCCCATCAGCACCGTGACTTGCATCAGCTCATTGGTAAGGCTGCGTGTGCGGCTCATATTGGCCTTCACGACACTTGTCAGGGCAGGAGCGAGCAATGCCTGAGGCAGTGCCTCGTCGCTGGCATTGGGATTTTTGCTGACATCCTCGAAATTCGACGTACACGATACGGATACGAAAAGGAGGAGCAGAATTGCGACAATATATTTGAAATGATTACGCATGGTTTTGTCGTTTAAAATTCGATATTGAGTTTGACACCGAAATTGCGTGTAGCGGGGAATTGGGCAATTTCAAATCCTTTGTCGATGGACCCGTTGTTCAGCGTGCCGAATTCCGGATCAAAAGCCGGCCAATTGGTGATCATGAACAAATCGCGGCCGTAAACACCGATGCTCAGTTTCCGCATACCGATTTTTTTGCAGATACGGGCCGGGAAAGAGTAGCTCAGGGTCAGTTCCCGGAGTTTGAGGAAATCGGTGTTGAACATGCTTCCCTCCAGGTTTTCACGACCGCTATGGCGTGTATAATAGGTCCAGATTTCATTCGCCACGACATCGTTTTTCCGATAGGTTCCGTCAGGATTCTCGATAACGCCGTTGCCGATGATACCGTTGTAACGTCCGGGCAGTGTCTTTTGGTGCTTTCCGTGTTCCATCAACATGGCATTGGTGAAAGAGTAGCCTTTGCCGCCGAACTGCCCGTCGAATAGAATATTGAGGCTGATACCCTTGTATTTTATCTCCGTTCCGAACGAACCTTTGCCTTTCGGGTTGCTGTCACCCAGATAGATCAGATCGTTGGCCAGAAGCGGATAGCCGTCTTCTCCGTAAACGATCTGTCCGTCGGGAGCACGTTTGTAACCCGTACCGTAGATGGCGCTCATGCTTTGTCCCACACGTGCCTCCATAGAACCTCGTCCTGATAGGGTATTCTGTAATTGAAGTGCAAACAGATCATCCGTCAATTCCATCACGGTATTCTCATTCGCTGAATAGGTGCCGAAGAGCCGCCAGGTCCAGCCGTTCTTGTTGCGGAATGGGGTGGCATTAGCTTCGATTTCGATACCCCGGTTACGGACGATTCCGCCGTTCACAATCATATTATTGTACCCAGTCGCTCTGTCGAGTGTGGCCGTAAGTATCTGGTCACGAGTTTCCCCTTGATACAAGGCAATGTCCACGCCCAGTTTATTATTGAAAAACCGGATATCCGCACCTACTTCCCAGGTGCGTGTACGCTGTGGACGCAAATCGGGATTTGGAAGGGTTGTAGGATTCGTCAGCCCGCCTGAAAAACCGTCGGCAGTCGAATATACGTAAGTATTTTGGTAAACTTTGGTCCCGCTGCTGCCCACTTCGGAGAAAGATGCCCTTAACTTGGCGAAAGTAATCCATCGTGGCATCCGGAACATATCCGATAACACGGCACTCACGTTTACGGAAGGATAGAAAAACGAAGAATTATCCGTCGAATCCGGTGTCGCCAATACGCTGCTCCAATCGTTACGTGCGGTAACGTCGAGGAAGAGGTAGTTTTTATATGAAAGCGTGAGAAGACCGTAGATGCTATTAATGATATAATCGCTCTCATAAGGAATGGTCACCAAAGCGAATTTGCTGTTGGAAAGGCTGAAGATCTGCGGGAACATCAAGGCGTTGGCCCGATTGTTCTCCCGACGGTAGCGATTGTGTAAAGTGCTGCCTCCGAGTGAAGCGGACAGTTCAAAAGCTGAAATCTTCTTTTCGTACTTGAGCAAGAAGTCCCCCGTAATTTCCTGAGCAAATATTTTGGTGGTACGATACATGCCGTATTTGAACTTCTGCGTATCCATTGGGCGCTGTTCGGAACGATCTTCGTAAGACATGTCCATCGAACCTCTGACCATTAGGTTGAGTCCTTTGATAATGTCGTAATTCATCTGAACATTGCCTGTTACGGTATGGCGATTGAGCTTATTGAGCATCTCGTTGACGATCAGGTAAGGGTTGTCAGGCGAAGTGCTGAACGGATAACTCTGATCAACTCCTTCTTTACCCGGCATCCAGTACTCTTTCAGCCAATCGAGATTGCCGTTGGGAACCTGCATGATATTCCAATACATGACCGTCTGGTTGTTATAACCGGTAGCAGGCAGGTTGTCACTCTTTTTGTTCGTGTAATTTATTTTGGTGGAAAGCCGTAATTTTTCGGTCATTTTCTGATTGACCGAAACCGAAATGGTATTACGCTTATATCCTGTATTCGGGATAATCCATTCGTTGTAGACATTGGTATACCCTACTCGGAAATTCGTATTGGTAGAGCCTCCGCTTAACGATACGCTGTTCGTATAAGTTTGGCCTGTGCGGAAAAAATCCTTGTGGTTATTGGGATAGGGACGCCACAATGTCCTTTCCGTAGCTTGGCCATGGGTCGCCGGGTCGTATTGGTAGAACATCTGTCCGTCGAATTTGGGGCCCCATGCCTGGCTTGTATTGCGGGTGTTTGGGCCGTCTTCGGTCGCTCCCCACGAAAAATAATTGACACCTTCTGTTCCTGAACCATATGCGTATTGATAGTCAGGCCAATGGTATGGAGTCTCGAAATTGGCGGTTGATGAGAACGATACTTTGAGTCCTCTCATTGTTTCTTCTCCGGTTTTGGTTGTGATGATGATCGCTCCGTGAGCACCTCGCTGGCCATACAGCGCCGCTGCTCCTGCACCTTTCAGTACGTTGATGCTTTCGATGTCCTCGGGATTGATATCGTTCAAGGCGCTACCGAAGTCGACCGGAGAATCTTCTCCTAAATAGGAGCTGTTGCCCGATCCCGTCGAAAGTCCGCTACTGCTGTTGATGACCACCCCGTCGATCACGATCAACGCTTGGTTATCACCTGTCAGGTTGCTTTCACCTCGAAGAATGATCTTGTTCGATCCGGCGGGACCTGCACCCGAGCGCACCAAATTCAGACCGGCGATCTTACCCGAAAGAGCCGAAGTCCAGTTGGTCGAAAGCGCCTCGGAGATTTTGTCGCCGCCGAGTTTGGTCGTTGCGTATCCCAGTGCCTTCTGTTCGCGTTTGATACCGAGGGCCGTCACGACGACGTCGTTGATCGCTTGTGCTTGTTCGGTCAGTGTCACGTTGATCTGTGTCTGCGTGCTGACAAGCCTCTCTTCGGTCGTGTAACCCATATAGGAGAATACCAGTACGGAGTTTGCCGGAATTTCGAGACGGTATTCTCCTTTTATGCCGGTAATTCGACCGATATTGGTGTTTTTCACCAAAACTGTTACACCTACCATTGGTGTGCCTTTTTCGTCAGAAACAACGCCTGAGACTGTAACCTTGTTTTGGGCTCCGGCATGAAACGACATAAGCATGAATGTCAGAATCAGAAGCCAGCGGTTACATTGTACCGGGCTTGTTTTTGGTCCATTTTTTTTCATAGTTTAGATAGTTTAGAGTGTGAGGTTGCTTTGAAGTTACAAAAAATCACGATTGTTTGGTTAAAAGGACTAAAGTTGATCGTAAGTGATATTTTCAGTTGTAAAACCGGCCGAGCGAAAATCGACAATCCGATGAAAGGTCAGCATATTGGCGTCATGCTGACGAATGGGAAGGCCCCGGCTTTCGGGAAATGCCGTGCGGCTCACGGCAATGATATCATTCCCATCGAACTCCCAGTCGGTGTATTGGAATCCGTGGAAAAAACAATTGTTGCTCGAGATCACTTCTTTCACGACTGTCCAGTTCCGTAGGTCAGCGGAAGAGCAGAGCACCAATCTGCTACGCAGAAAAATGGGATAGATTCGGGTGCTATACCAACCTGTATGGGTCCGGACTCGGTCTTCGTCATAGCAGGGATTGGCCAGTGTCCAGTATTTTCCGCTTACGGTATCGTAGCGGACAGTGAATTTTTTGCCGCCGCCCGGCATGTCGCAGAAACCTGTTGCCGGATTAAAGGTGATCGTTCGCTGATCGGTGACGGAGACGAGTGCAGCCAAATCGTTTGTCCTCGAATCATCGATACGTATAAGTACGACCAATTTGCCAGCAGGATCAACGACGATACATCCTTCCTGCCACTCGTTGAAGATATGGTCCGGATTTCCGGAGAGCCAGGAGGTATCGCCCGTGAGTGTGTTCGTGAGGGTCCAGTTGGCCGGACGCATAGGGTCGGAACCGATCGGTATGGAGAGTACGGTTATTCCCATTTTGCCGTCGGCAGGGGCTGTTCCCATGGCGTGCCAAATGCGTCCCTGATACTCGATGAAAGGGGTTGGGGCTCCGTGATAATCGCCTTTGAAAAGGGTTGTCAAGGATGACCAGGTGTGTCCTTTGTCAGAGGATTTGCGAATCACAATATTGCCGCGTGTCGCTGCACTGATACCGACTTCGTAGAGGGTGCTGGGGTCTGAAGGGCAGATAAAGCATTTGCAGAAATTCATATAGTCCGGATTCGAGCATTTTTTCCAACTGAGACCCTTGTCGGTCGAACGGAAATACGTATTGCCTTTGCCTTTGGGGTCGGGGCCGGAACTGCCGACGAAATAGCTTCCGTCGGAGAGAATCATGATACTCGGATTGGTGATGTTACGCTTGCGGAGTTCGGTTGCCGAGGCGATAAGTTTACCGGGAGCCGGAGGGACTCCATCGACGGTAATCTCCCGGCCGAAAACCAATGTTGCGGCGTTAGGTTGGCCGGACGGAACTGGAATCCATTTGCCGGGAGTCGTGTAATGACAGGTGTAAAGGTGCATGCGGAGCGAACCTATTCGGAAAGAAGTATGGCTGTCGTTCCACATGCTACCTGGGTGAATATTGTCTGCTACGGCTATTCGCAGGATGGTGGGGTGGTTAGCAGATACTCGCTCTACACCCCGGTATTCACGGAGTGTGGTGGCATAATGCATATTACTTCCAAATGCGATTGCGAACTCCTGTGGGATTTTGAAGTCGTCGTTTTGGGGATATAGGGCATCGCCGCTACGTACGTCTCGAATGTCGATCATTGTTCCGGAAACAGAAATCAGAGCATCCGGATCGAAAGTCGGCAAAGAGGGTGTATTGTCCCCGGAGGAGCACGAACCTGCCAGCAACAAGAGAAGCGTGAGTTTGCGAATGACCATAGCTATCGGGGCTATTCAGTGAGATATAATTGTCGAGAACTCTTTGTGATAAATGTGGGGGCGAGTCCTTCGATCTGTTGCAGTTTATCAGTATACCGGTGCAAATGTTTGGCTACCATAGCGGTTATTCTTCGCTGAAAATATTATTGAGCAATTTAGCCAACCGGTAAGATGCGCGTAACATCAAGTCCTCGGCCAGCGGATAGGCCTTGTTGACGAAAGGACGGTCCAATTCATCGTCTTTTTGCGCCCATTCGTAGATGATGCGGCACCGCTGGGCGTTTTCTCTGGCCCAACTGACCGGTGTCCCCGCTGCCATTTCAGCCATTTGTTCGTCGGTGAAACGGTCGAGTTGTTCCTGATATTCGCGATAGGTCCAGCCGTGGTTATTATCGAGCATGGCATCCCAAATCGGATGGTATTTCTGAACCCGGCCATAGAGTTTTACTGGAAAGAATCGAGTGGTTTTCGGATAGACAATGTGCGCGGGACAATGAATGTCGCCGATCAAGTGAACAATAAATTTGATGTCGAGGGCTATCGAGTCTTTTGGGTGCATGTCCCGGTTCTCGAGCCGATTAAGGGATCTCATGATCGCATTCATGCCATCCAGTTCGGGGCGTTTCGAGGCCGGCAGGGGGTCGTTGTTCTCATCGACGGTGACTGTATGTTTGAATGGGATGTGTTCGTGCTGTTGGTCCATCCATGCGGCGTAGTAGACGATTGAGCGACCGTCGAGATATTTTTCGATGGCGGCTTTCGCTGAAGGCGTGAGGTGCTGTTCGGCGATGTATGCGATGGCTTCATGGGCTGTGCGGTTCCATGCCGATACTGACTGGAGGGTATAGCATACGAGGCATGCGAGAAGGAAAAGGCGCTGTTTCATGACTTTGTGGCAATTATTCGTTTGTGTAATCTATTTTTTTTGCAATGAGCGTTATGCCGCAGAAATCCTTGGTTTGCGGAATTTCGATCTTCTTTCCGGCTTTTGCTTTCTTGCTGAAAATTTTGAGGGATACGTCGCCTTTACTGGTCGAATACGTTACTTCGGAATTTTTTACCTCGCGCCAGCCGAAAAGGTCTTCCGCCGTCCGCTCGTTTTTGCGGGCGATGATGTAGACCAAGCCGTCCGCAGTGGGTGTGACGGAGCAGACCTGGGACAGTTGGCCGGGTGTGGCTTCGCGTATCAGCATGTCGAAATCGTTGAAACGTTCGGGCAGGATGTTTACGGGATAGCTGCGGTTGAGGAACAGTTTGGACCCTTTCTTCAGTTTGACGGATTTGTATCCGTCACCCTCGGCTTTGACGCCAGTGAGGGTCATCTCCTTGGCCAGTTCCGCAGCGGCCATGTCGGCGGCGAGCAGCGGGGAGTCCGTGCGGAAAGGGGCCACCGGCAGTCCGGCTGTGTCTTTGAGGTTTCCGATACCTTCGTTGCTGAACATGTAGCGCACAGCGACGGGTTTGCGTACGGCGTCGTTCCAGACGATGAGCGATCCGTCTTTTTGGTCGATCATGGCCCGGGCAGGCCGGAAGACCATCGATGCATCGCAGATTTCGAGAGCTTCGGCCGGATTTCCGTCGCTGACAATACCACCTTCGGCATTGTTGAACGCGATAATGGCTTTTTGTCCTTTAACTGTGATTGAGGCGAATGTCGCATGGCGGTATTTCGAGCCGGGTTTGCCGTAAGTCTCGGCCAACGCCCAGTTGGCCAGGCGGCGTCCGACTTCCTGTTTGCGGCGCGGATGGATGTCGCCGACATTCTCTACCAGGTCGGACACGACGACCATGCCGGTCCTGTCTTTCGATGCGGCCACCCGGGCCTGTTGTTCGCGAATCTCCGCACCGCTGTTCGGATGTTTGTATTTGTACGGGGCGATCTGCACGAAATAGAACGGCAGGTCCCGGCCGAACCGCGTGCGCCATGAATCGATCAGCAGCGAGAACGCATCGGCATAACTTGTGTGGCCGACGTTGGCTTCGCCCTGATACCAGACGATTCCGGCAAGAGCGAAGTTGGTGATCGGATGGATCATGGCATTGTACATCGATCCGATCGTGTAGTTGTAGGGACTTTTACTCTTCCGGTTTTTGGTCCACATTCCTTTGAGCGCCGGTTCTTTGGACATGCTCGATGCCGGTGTCCATGTTTCGACCGGCGAGCCTCCCCACGAGGCGTTGATCAGTCCGACAGGCTGGCTGAGCGCTTCCGAGAGGGTTTTTCCGAAGAAATAGCCTACGGCGCTGAACCAGAGGGCGCTTTTGGCATTGCATACCTGCCATTTGCCCTCGCACTCCTCCTGATACCATGGGGAACTGTTGCGGGTGACGGTGAAGAGCCGGATCGTGGGATTCATGGGTTTTTGCAGTTCTTCCTGCATGTCGGTGATCCCTTGTGCGGCGCTGTAGTTCATGTTCGACTGTCCTCCGCACAGCCACACTTGTCCGACGAGTATGTCTTTGACTTCGATTTTCCGCTGTTGTGTCTGGACTGTCAGTGTATATGTCCGGTTGTCCGCCGCCGGGGTCTGGATGCTTGCCAGCCACTTGGTGTCGCCGGTCGATTTGGTTCGGACCGTATCTTGCGACCAGGAGGGAATGATCAGTACCTCCTTGTTGGGTTCGGCCCATCCCCATATCTTGACGTTTGAGTTCTCTTGCAGGACCATGTGGTCGCCGATGATTGACGGCAGCCGCAGGATCGGCTGGGCTGTGATTTGCCCGGCTTCTGCTCCCAACAGGAGCAGTGCCGCGCAAAGGCTTTTCAGGGTGATTCGTTCCATGATTCGTTGTTGTTAGTTGACACGGATGTTGAATTCTTTTTCGAGTTTGAGTTCGCCGGCCAGGGTGGTTACGGTGGCGACTACTGTTGTGACATATTCCCCCGGCTGCATGAAGACATGGGAATATTTTTCCGGCTGTTCGCCGCTCGCCGATTTGACTGTCATTCCGGTGTCGGCCGGGGCATGTTTGGGGGCGGGGCGGTAGATGGCATGGGTTATGGCCCAGGCGTCGCGGTCGGTCGTCGGCTTGAATGCCGCCTGCATACGGATTACGGTCGTGCCACCGCTGGAGACGCCTTTCCCTTGCCGGTGTTTTCCAGCAGGTAGACGTAGCCGTGCAGCGGACCCCGGGTCCAGCGTCCGAGACTGTCGAAAGCGTTGTCCCAGCCGTAGTCGTCCCACGTGTCGATGCCTACGACGATGTCCTTGTCGCCGTCGCCGTCCCAGTCGGCGTAGCTCCACATATTGCTCCGCGACTTGTTGTAGGTGGCTCCGAGTTCCTCGCCTTCGTAGTGCAGGCGGCGTTTTTTGGCATAGGGGGCCTTGAAGAAGTCGGGGTATTCGAAATTCTTCGAAAGGACGTAGGGTTTGCCGTCCGCCTCCGAGAGACGGATGTTGTTCATCCCCTTCTCGCTGATGCGCTCGGCGGCGGCGAAACGGGGATGGCGCGGCGTACCGATGTTCTTGAAGAAATAGAGTCCTTTGTAGGGGCGGTCGGGGCACGACACCAGCAGGTCTTTCAGACCGTCGCCGTCGTAGTCCACGGGCAGCGGAATGCCCCACAGCCCGACTCCCAGATCGACCGTGAGGCCCGGATTGTTATAGCGCAGGATGTCCGGGTCGGATTGGGCCGGGGCGTTTCCCCCCCCTCCTTGGGATTGGCTGTATGCGACGTTCGGGCCGGTGCCGATGTCGTGACGAAGAGTGCGGCGGCCAGCGCTGCGGTGCGGATGGCGAGGACGCTCGTTTTGTAAAGATGGGTTGCCGGGTTCATGGTTTTATGTCGGTTTCTTGTAAATCGTTTTAGCCTCGGGGCAAATGTTTTAACTTTTCACTGCCGCCTCTTCCGCGCTCCGCAGCGCCTCTTCGGGGGCGCTCTCGACGATTTCGGGCGTCAGCACGATACGTGTGCAGCTTCCGGGTTTGTCGCGCTGTTCGATGCTCTTGATCAGCAGGTCGAGGGCCTCGGTCCCGAACCGTTCGATGGGCTGGCGGACGTAGGCGATGGCGGTTTTGTAGATGTCGAAGGCTTCGTTGGTGTCGAAGCAGGCGATGGCGAAATCTTGGGGCACGCGCCAGCCGTTGCGGAAGATGGCGCTCAGGCCCTGGCCTGCCAACGTGTTGGTGGCGAAGAGGAAAGCCTCGACGCGGCGCTGCCGGGCCTCGCGGATGATCTCCTCGATTTTGGCGAACTTGTCGTGGCGCAGGTGGTGTATGACGGCGTTTTCGCTCATTTCGTGTGCCTGCATGCAGCGGCGGTAGCCCTCTTCGCGCTCGCGGATGTTCGAGAGCCCCATCGAGTAGGAGATCATCTCGATGCGGGTGAATCCGCGCCGGATCAGCGCCTCGGTTGTTTCGTACCCGGCGCGGCGGTTATTCAGCACGACGCTGCTGACTTCCAGATCGGGCACCTCGCGGTCGAGCAGCACGAGCGGGATGTTCTGGCGGGCGATGTCGCGGATGATCTCGTCCGCGCCTTCGCACGGAACCACGATCAGGCCGTCGATGCCCTTGTTGCGGAAGACCTCGACCAGATTCTCCAGCTTCTGCGGATTCTCGTCGGTGCTGCCGAACAGCACGGTGTACTTATGTTTATATGCGTGGTTCTCTATGCACCGGGCGATGTCGGCGAAGAACTTGTTCGAGATGTCCGAAACGATGACGCCGATGGTGTTCGTCTTGCCGCTGCGCAGGGTGCGGGCGGCGTTGTTGGGCTGGTAATTGAGTTTTTGCGCGACCTCCAGAATGCGCTGGGCCGTTTCCTTGTTCACGCGGTAGGTCTCCTTGCCGTCGGACTTGTTGTTCATCACGAACGAGACCAGGGCGATCGAAACTCCCGCCTCCGTGGCTATATCTTTTATGGTGACTCGCTTCGTGCGCATATTTTTTGCGATTTTTTGCAATATCTGGGATTTTCTGTTACATTTGCAAAAGTAATTAAAACGTTTTAATAAACAAATTTTTTCGCAATTTTTTTGATTTTATCCCTTTCGGAATATGAAAACTTACGGTGAAGAGCGCTCATTCCTGAAGAGTTGCGGGGTTCGGGTCGTGGAGTTGTCCGACGAATCGGGCCGGGCGCGGGTCTGTCTGGTTCCGGCGTGGCAGGGACGGGTGATGACCTCGACGGCGGCCGGAACCGGGGGACCCGGCTACGGCTGGATAAACCGCTCGCTGATCGCTTCGGGGGTCCGGAAATCCCGGTTCAACCCTTTCGGCGGCGAAGAACGCCTCTGGCTCGGGCCCGAGGGCGGTCCCTTCTCGCTCTACTTCGCACCCGGCGCCGAGCAGGTCTATGCCAACTGGCAGGTTCCGGCGGCGCTGGACACCGAGCCTTTCCGGGTGGTCGGGCGCGATGCCCGGCAGGTGTGCTTCGAGGCTGAAATGTCGCTTCGCAACGCCGCCGGAACCCGTTTTGAGATCGGGGTGGCGCGTCGCGTCGGACTCCTTTCGCACCGGCAGGCGGAGGTGTCGTTGGGGCGTGTCCTGCCGCCGGAACTCGCATTGGTGGCCTACCGCAGCGAGAACCGGATCGGGAACTGCGGTCCGGAGCCCTGGACGCCCGCGGGCGGCGCTCCGTCGGTCTGGATGCTCGGGATGTTCACGCCGTCGCCGACGACCGTCGTTTTCCTCCCCTGCGACGGCGAAGAGGTGCGTGCGGCCGTCAACAGCGACTATTTCGGAGAGCTTCCGGACGACCGGCTCTCCGTCTCCGGAGGGCTCGTATGCCTGCGGATCGACGGCGCTTTCCGGTCGAAGATCGGGCTGCCTGCGGGCCGCGATACGGGGCTTTGCGGCAGTTACGACGCGGCGGCGCATCACGTGACGCTGGTTCGCTACCGCCGTTCCGCGCCGGGCGACCGCTATGTGGAGAGCCGCTGGGGCGCGCAGGCCGATCCGTTCGGCGGGGATGTCGTCAACGCCTACAACGACGGGCCGACCGAGACCGGCGAGGTGATGGGCCCGTTCTATGAAATCGAAACCTCCTCGCCGGCGGCCTTCCTGCGGCCCGGCGAGACGCTGTGCCACACGCAGGAGGTCTTCCACCTGCAAGGGGACGAAGCTCTGCTCGAAGAACTTCTCCGCGGTCTGATACCCGGAGGGTTGCGGGCTGTGAAAGAAGCGTTCAACCATTAATCGAAATAACTATGCAACCTCGAACCAACTATCTTCTGGGCGTCGATTTCGGGAGCGATTCCGTGCGGTGCCTCGTCGTCGATGCCGCCGACGGGTCGGAACTCGCTTCGGCGGTGGTGGCCTATCCCCGGTGGGCCGAGCGGCTCTACTGCGATCCCGCGCACAACCGCTATCGCCAGCATCCGCTCGATTATGTCGAATCTCTGGAAGCGTCTGTCCGTCAGGCGCTGGCGGCTTGCGGCCGCGACGTTGCCGATGCCGTCTGCGGCATCTCCTTCGACACCACGGCGTCCACCCCGGTGCTGACCGATGCCAAGGGCACCCCGCTGGCTCTGCTGCCGGAGTTCGCCGAGGAGCCCGATGCGATGTTCGTGCTCTGGAAAGACCATACGGCCCTCGCCGAAGCGGATGAGATAAACGATTTAGCAAGAAAGTGGGAAACCGACTACACCCGTTACAGCGGCGGCACCTACTCCTGCGAATGGGTGTGGGCCAAGATGCTCCATTGCCTGCGCCGTTCGCCCGGATTGCGGGCTGCGGCCTATTCGTGGGTGGAGCACTGCGACTGGATCAGCGCCCTGCTGGTCGGGGACACGACCCCCGAGACCATCGCCCGCAGCCGCTGCGTGGCCGGACACAAGGCGATGTGGCACGCCTCGTGGGGCGGACTTCCCGCGCCGGAGTTTCTGGAGGCGGTCGATCCGCTGCTGGGCATCTTCCGCGGACATCTTTATTCCGACACCGTCACGGGCGATGCGTGCGTCGGCCGGCTGTGCGGCGAGTGGGCCGCCCGGCTGGGGCTGAAACCGGGCATCGCCGTCGGCGTGGGGGCCATCGACTGCCATGTCGGGGCCGTCGGGGCCGGGATCGTCCCCGGAACGCTGGTCAAGGTGATGGGAACCTCGACGTGTGACATCGTGGTCGGCACCTACGACGAGGTCGGCGACCGGACCGTGCGCGGCATTTGCGGTCAGGTCGATGGTTCGGTGCTGCCCGGATATATCGGTTTCGAGGCCGGGCAGGCCGCCTTCGGAGATTTGTACGCCTGGTTCCGGCGGGTGATGGCGTGGCCGCTGCGGCAGATTGCCGGAAGCGATCCGCAGCTCGAAGAGCGGATTCTCGGGGAGCTGACGGCCGAGGCCGAACGGCTGGCCCTGCGCCCCCGCAAACCGGAACGCCGA
>OGQN01001439.1_pt1 | contig 19468 bp, 15 predicted proteins | sample 1553231 | NCBI WGS metagenome assembly OGQN01 (sample SAMEA2579950, study PRJEB22360) | human gut metagenome | biome: human gut; feature: human-associated habitat; material: faeces | place: Denmark | collected 2008/2010 | reverse complement strand
TGCTGCTTGGGAAGCAGCCGCTCTACCGGATGAGCTAACCCTGCAAGTTGCTCATTTATTGTAGCAAAGAGGGACGGGATTGTCAAGGGCCGGAGAATGTCAGTTTTTCTGGGCATCGGTCAGGTCCAGCACCGGCGTGAAGGGGTCGAACACAAGGCCGGTGATGCCGTCCGCCACCAGCAGACGCCTGTTCTGGCCCAGCAGCGGCACCACGGCGCAGCCTTCCAGCAGCTGGCGCTCACAATCGGCCAGCAGGGCACAGCGGGCGCTGCCGGTCTGCTGGGCACTCTCGGCCAGACGCTGAGAGTAGATGGGGTCGAACCAGCCGGTCAGGCCGCCGCCCTCGGCCGTGAACTGCTGCAGCATCTGGTATACGCTGCCGCCTTCGGCGCGGATGGGAGCCAGCGCAATGGTGTAGCTGCCCGCTGCAAGGCGTTTGTCGAACTCCTCCTGCGGAACCTCTTCCACCGAGAAGAAGAGGGAGCAGTCCTTCTGCCATGCGCCGTTGATCTGTTCGGCCAGTTCGGTCAGGCCGGCTTCCTTCGGCAGCAGGATGGTCACGCCGGAAAAATCCGAGCTGGCCATGCCCTGCCGTGCATTCAGGTACAATGTACGGGGGTCGGTGATGGTGGGCAGCGGGTTCCTGGCAGACTTGCGGTAATCGATGCCGTCCACGGAAAGGCCGGTGGGCACAAGACCCTCGGCAGCGGTGTACAGACCGGAAGAGGGTACATCCACATTCTCCCGGGCGATGCCGGCAAGCGCCTGCCGCAGTTCCTGATCGGAAAACACAGAACCTTCGGCGCTGTTGAACAGCAGTGCCCAGGTGGTGTCGGAGTAAGCCACCGACTGCGAGGTATCCTCGCCGGTGTCGTCCAGCGCGGCGGAGCATTTTTCGTCTGCAATGAGCTGGGCGGCGCTCTTGCCGGTGCTGCCGGTGTTCTGCACCAGACGCAGACTGCCGATCATGGGGGAGGAGACATCCCGGCGCAGGAACAGGCCGCTGGCCGTCCAGTTGTAAAGATAGAAGCTGCCGCTGGAAAGGGTGGTCTTGGCGGTCAGGCCGTAGGTGCCGCGGGTGCTCTCAAAAAATGCTTCATCGCAGGGCATGGCACCGGGCAGGGTGAGCTTGGCAAGGAAGTTGTCGTCCTTTTCACTCAGGCGGAACACCAGCGTCAGCGGGCCGGTGGCCGAAACGCCCAGCGTGCTGGCATCGGCTGTGCCAGCCAGCACGGCAGCACTGTTCTCAAGGGCGGCAAACTCCACGGCATAAGGGGAATTTGTCTGCGGCTGGAATATGCGCCGGAATGCAAACACAAAGTCCTCGGCAGTGATGGTGTGATCCGTGGAAGCGCCCTTGACGGCCTTGTAGGTCAGGCCGTCCTTGATCTGGAAGGTGTAGGTCTTGCCATCGGAGGAAATCGTCCAGCTCTCGGACAGATCGGGCACGATCTCGCCATCCGCTTTTTTGCGGACAAGCCCGCTGTAAAGGTTCTCGCAGGCGATCACGTCCGGGGCAGCAGAAGCCACCTGCGGGTCGAGGTTTGCGGGAATGGTATCCACGAACCATGTAAAGCTTGGCGCACTGGAACTGCTGCCGCAGCCGGTGAGCGCAAGCAGGAACGCAGCAGCAAGCACTGCTGCGGTAATACGGAAGAACTGTTTCAAGGGGATGACCTCATTCTATGGTATTTGCGGAAAAAAGGCTTCTTGTATACAAAAAGTACTCTGCTTCGACAAGTGTAGCAGAAACAGCGGCAAAATACAATTGCAGAATTGTGAATTTACCTTGCTTTTTGGGGCAAAAAGGGCGTTTTTCCGTTGCCAATTGCGGCTAAATGGACTATAATGGTACAGCGAAACATCTCTGCACCCGTTTTGAGGTGCGTTCTGAATACGATATTATGGAGGAGGAACTGTTTTTATGCAGAAGGATCAGCAGAAACTGATTGAACTCATCAAAGGCAAAAAAGTGGCCTTCATTGGTGCCGGTGTCAGCCACAAGACCCTGATCAAGGAGTTTGTGGAGCTGGGTGCCCATGTGACCCTGTGCGACCAGAAAAAGAGCGTGGAGGACTTTGGCGATTACGCTGCAACCATCAAGGAGCTGGGCATCGACCTGAGCCTGGGCGAAAACTATCTGGATGGCTTCAAGGGTCAGGATATCATCATGCGCACCCCGGGCTTTGTGGGCTACTTTGAAAAGCCCCTGCAGGATGCCATGGCCGCAGGCACCATGGTCACCAGTGAGGTGGAGTTGTTCTTCGACTTCTGCCCCTGCGAGATCGTAGCCGTGACCGGCTCCGACGGCAAGACCACCACCACCACCCTGATTTCCAAGTTCTACGAGGCCGCAGGCCGCAAGGTGCATCTGGGCGGCAACATCGGCGCAGCTCTGCTGCCCATGCTGCCCGAGGTGGCTCCCGAGGATGTGGCTGTGGTGGAGCTTTCCAGCTTCCAGCTCATCAGCATGCATTCCAGCCCCAACATTGCCGTGGTGACCAATGTTACCCCCAACCATCTGGACCACCACAAGGACATGCAGGAGTACATTGATGCCAAGCGCAACATCCTGCTGTACCAGAAGCAGCCCTGCCGCGCTGTGCTGGGCTATGAGAACGAGATCAGCCGTTCCATGCAGTCCGACTGCAAGGGCAAGCAGGTGTGGTTCACCCGCCTGCACGATACCGACAACGGTGCCTTCCTGCGCAAGGAGGACAACATGCTCTGCATGGCCGAGGATGGCGTTGTGACCCCCTTCCTGGCCCAGAAGGACGTGAAGCTGCGCGGTCTGCACAACATTGAAAACCTGCTGGCTGCTGCCGCTGCCGTGTGGGGCGAGGTGCCTGTGGAAGCCATCCAGAAGGTGGGCAGCACCTTTACCGGTGTGGAGCACCGCATTGAGCCGGTGCGCACGCTGGACGGCGTGCTGTACTACAACGACTCCATCGGCACCAGCCCGACGCGCACCATTGCCGGTCTGCGCAGCTTTAACCAGAAGGTCATTCTGATCGCTGGCGGCTACGACAAGCACATTCCCTATGAGCCGCTGGCACCGGAAGTGGTGGCCCACGTGAAGAACCTTGTGCTGATGGGTGCCACCGGCCCCCGCATCGAAAAGGCTGTGCGCGAGGACCCGAACTTCAACGAAGCCGAGCTGCCCATCCAGCATGCCGACAACATGCAGCACGCTGTGGAGCTGGCCCGTGCCTGCGCAAAGCCCGGTGATATCATCATCCTGTCCCCGGCCAGCGCATCGTTTGACCTGTACCCCAACTTTGAGGTGCGCGGCCGCGAGTTCAAGAAGATCGTCAACGAGCTGAAGTGATCGCGCAGGTCAGCACAAAAGCCCACCGCGCCCGCTTTTTAAATGCCTGCCGGGGGAAATGGGTGCTGGGGGCGACCCTGCCGCTGGATCTTGCCCTTTTTAGCAAAAGCCAGCCGTGGCGATTCTACGCAGGACCTACACTGGCGCTGGAACTCAGCGGCAGCACCGCATGGGCAGCAGGGCACGCAAACCCGGAAGAGCTGGCCAGCTTTCTGGCTTTCTGCGGGTGTGAGAGCATCATTTTAGACGAAAACGAATGCCCACCGCCTGCCGGGTGGTGCAAAGCTGAAACGCTGACTGTATTCGGCCTTGCACCCGGCAAGGCTCTGCCGCTGCCCGCTGCAGACGAGACGCTCTGGGCCGGACTGACCCTTGACAGAGAACCCTCTGCCATGGATGTGGCACGGGCGCTCTACCCGGCGGATACGGCAAAGCAGGAGGACTTTTACTCCGAACTTTGCACAAAGCGCACCCGCGGCAAAGCCCTTGTGTGGGCGCTGCGGCAGGGAAGTGAAACGATCTGCACGGTAGGGGCCTATGCCCTTGCGAACAGGCAGGCCTACATGGCCTGCGGGCAGACAGCCCGGCCTTTGCGGGGCAAGGGCATCGGCGGGCGGCTCATTGTGCAGATGGCGAACGAGCTTGCCGCCAAGGGGGAGCACCCGGTGTTTCTCTGCAGCCCGGAGCGGGTGCACTTTTATACCCGGCTTGGCTTTGAAAAGCTGGGGGAATATGCAAGATATGAACAAACTCCTTCAGTCAAAACCTGACGGTTTTGCCAGCTCCCTCAATGAGGGAGCCTTTGGCAGGACGGAAAAGCTTTCTGCATAAGTGAAACGTTCTGGTTTCGTCAGGAGCTCCCTCCCTGAGGGAGCTGGCGCACGAAGTGCGGCTGAAGGAGTCATTCCGACAGAAAGCCTGCGCTCTATAAAATCTATAAAATTAAGGAACCGTTATAATGTCAATGCTGAACCACTTTTTCAATTACAAACCCGAAGTTCTGGCGCTGGACGAAAAGGCTATGGAGCTGTGCCAGCCCTACTTCCGCCATATGGAGGAGATCCGCGATTTTAACCAGCTCAAAATGCTGAAAGCCTTTGCGGATACCCAGATGTCCTCCACCGATATGCTGGGCACCACCGGCTACGGCCTGTGGGATACCGGCCGCGCAAAGCTGGAGCAGATCTTTGCCGAGGTGATGGGCGCAGAGGATGCCCTCGTGCGCAGTCAGTTCCAGAGCGGCACCCACACGCTGGCTGTGGCGCTGTTCGGCCTGCTGCGGGCAGGGGACACCCTGCTGGCTGCCACCGGCCGCCCCTACGATACGCTGGAAGGCGTGATCGGTCTGGACGGCAAGGGCAGGGGCACCGGCACCCTGATGGATTACGGCATCCAGTACGATGAAGCTCCGCTGAAAGCCGACTTCACCCCGGATTATGACCTGATCGCCCAAAAGGCCCCCGGTGCAAAGGTGTGCCACATCCAGCGCAGCCGCGGCTATCTGCAGCGCAATGCCTTTGATCTGGAAACGATCCGAAAAATTGCGGATACCGCCCGCGCCGCAAACCCGGACATCATTATTTTTGTGGATAACTGCTACGGCGAGTTCACCCAGACGCAGGAGCCCTGTCAGATGGGCGCAGACCTTGTGGTGGGCAGCCTGATCAAGAACCCCGGCGGCGGCATCGCTCCCACCGGCGGCTACATTGCGGGCCGCAAAGACCTTGTGGAGCTGTGCGCTTACCGCCTGAATGCGCCCGGTCTCGGCAAGGATCTGGGCTGCACGCTGGAAACGCCCCGTGATATGTATCTGGGCTTCTACTATGCGCCCGGCGTGGTGTGCGAGGCCATCAAGACCGCCATTTACGCCCAGTGTATGCTGGAGCTGCTGGGCAAGAATCCAGTGCCGCGCTACTGCGACGACCATAACGACATCGTCACCTGCTTTGATGCAGGCACTGCGGATGCGCTCATCGGCTTCTGTCAGGGCATTCAGGCTGCAAGCCCCGTGGACAGCTATGCCGCCCCGGAACCTTCTCCGGAGCCGGGCTATACCGACGAGGTGGTCATGGCAAGCGGCAGCTTTACACAGGGCAGCACCATCGAGCTTTCCTGCGACGGCCCGCTGCGTGAGCCGTACACCTGCTACCTGCAGGGCGGTCTGAACTTTGCTGCCAGCCGTGCAGGCGTGCTGCTGGCCATCCAGAAGGCTTATTTTAAGGACTGAAAAAGGGGAGAGTGCATGCCGGTTTTAAGTGACCGTGTGGGGCTGAAGCACAATGTTCCGCAGGGCACCTATTTTGTGATGATCGATATTTCCGATTCTCTGGCGCTGCCCCAGTTCAAGGGCTGGACCGATCTGCAGTTCTGTGAGTGGATGATCCGGAAAGTGGGCGTGGCCGCTGTGCCTGGCTCCAGCTTCTTCCGGGAGCCGGTGAACCACCTGATCCGGATGCACTTTGCCCGCGGCACCGATGTGCTGGACGAAGCCGTCCGCCGGCTGGAAAAGCTGCAGGCATTCCTGAAATAAAAGCAAAACAAAAAACAACAACGCCGCAGGAAGTTTCCTGCGGCGTTGTCTCTTTCCCGATACTCTATACACAATTCATCACACGGCGTGGCGCTGCACGGTGGGCATTGGCTCCACAAGAGCGGGATGCATCCCCTCGCGGTAGTCCAAGTCGCCCTGATCCATACCGCGCAGCAAGACCTCGGCGGTGGCAATGTTGGTGGCAATGGGTACGCTGTGCATATCACACAGGCGGAGCAGATTCTGCTCGGTGATGCTGGCGGCATCCGCTTTCAGCGGGTCACGGAAGAACAACACCAGATCCACTTCGTTGCACGCAATGCGGGAAGTGATCTGCTGCACACCGCCCAAGCGCCCGGAGAGATAACAGTGCACGGGCAGGCCGGTAGTCTGCGCCAGCATCCGTCCGGTGGTGCCGGTAGCAATGACTGTGTTTTTGGACAAAATGGCGCTGTAAGCAGTGCAGAACTGCAGTGCAAGCTCTTTGCGGGAATCGTGCGCAAGAATGGCAATCGTCATAGTACTCTCTCCTTTGCTGTCAGTATAGTACTGTGTACGGCGAATAATTCATAGACGGAAAATGAAACACCGTGAAATCGTTATCAAAATTTCCAATATAGTTTTACCGCAACAAAACTGTGCTTGTCAAGAGTTTTTTATACTTTTTACCAGATAAAATAGAGAAAGTGAGATTATTGCTTTGTATGAATTGGAGAAAACTGGGATACAATCATCTATATCAGTGAGCGAATAGGAAAGGCAGATTGAAAACATAATTCAGCTTTTTGTCTTTACTGAAAGAACATTCCATGGGAATAAAACAAAAAAACAGGCTGGCGCAAATCGCACCAGCCTGTTTCGGAAAAAGCTTTTCAGTTTCGTTTCTAAATTATGAATATTATGGAGAAAACGCTCACTCCCGATTTCCGCACTGGAAAGGTGGGTTCAGCGGGCTTTAGCGGATCTGACCATTGCCGTGGATGATATACTTGTAGCTGCACAGCTCGGCCAGTCCCATGGGGCCGCGGGCGTGGAGTTTCTGGGTGGAAATGCCCATTTCGCACCCAAGGCCGAATTCACCGCCATCCGTAAAGCGGGTGGAACAGTTCACATACACGGCGGCGCTGTCCACTGCGGCAGTGAACAGGTCGGCATGGGCCTGTGTCTGGGTCAGGATGGCCTCGCTGTGGCCGGTGGAGTGCTCAGCAATATGCCCGATGGCCTCCTCTACGCTGTCCACGACCTTGACCGCGAGGATGTAGTCCAGAAATTCGGTGTTAAAGTCCTTTTCTCCGGCAGGGGTGCCGGAGATGATGGCGGCTGCGGGCTTATCCAGCCGCCGCCCCACCCGCGGCGGTGCCTTTGCCGCGCGGTCCGGGCCAAGGCGTTGGGCCAGACGGGGAAGAAACTCCCCGGCAATGGCAGAGTGCACAAGGCACACCTCCTCGGCGTTGCACACGCTGGGGCGGCTGGCCTTGGCGTTCTCGATGATGTCCAGAGCTTTGTCCAGATCGGCGGTGTCGTCTACGTACACATGGCAGATGCCGGTGCCGGTCTGGATGCAGGGGACCTTGGCGTTCTGAACGCAGGCACGGATCAGCCCGGCACCGCCGCGCGGGATCAGCAGATCCACATAGCCTACAGCGGTCATCAGAGCGTTGGCAGAAGCGTGGGTGGTGTCCTCGATCAGGCAGACCGCTGTCTCGGGCAGACCGGCCTTTTTCAGGCCCTGCCGCAGGGCTGTGACGATGGCATGAGCACTGCGCCAGGCCTCCTTGCCGCAGCGCAGGATGCAGGCGTTGCCGCTCTTGATGGCAAGGGCAGCGGCATCGCTGGTCACATTGGGGCGGCTCTCGTAGATAATGGCGATCACGCCCATGGGCACAGCCGTCTTTTCAATGACAAGCCCGTTGGGGCGCTCCACCCGGTTCAGCACCCGGCCCACCGGGTCGGGCAGAGCGGCAACCTCGCGGATGCCCTGCGCCATGGCTTCAATGCGCGGTGCGGTCAGGGCCAGACGATCCAGCATCACATCGCTGATGTGCCCCTTGGCCGCAGCCATGTCCTCAGCGTTGGCAGCAAGGATGGCCGCCTGATCGTCTGCGCTGCACAGTGCATCTGCCATGCCCAGCAGGGCCGCGTTGCGGGCGGTGTTATCGGCCAGCGCAAGGGCACTTTTGGCGCTGCGGGCGGCTTCCAGAATTTCCTGTGTGGTCATGTGTTCAGTCCTCCTTGCGGGCCGCAAAGCGGGTGCCTGCGGATCTGCCTGCGGCAATGTCGTACAAAAGCTCCGGGTGTGCGCCGTTGGCAATGACCATATCGGCACCGCTGCCCGTTACCATGCGGGCAGCGCGCAGCTTGGTGGCCATGCCGCCGGTGCCAAGGGCCGAACCGGCACCATCGGCCAGAGCCATCACCTCGGGGGTGATCTCCTCCACCAGCGGGATGAGCTTTGCATCCGTGTGGGTGTGGGGATTGGCGGTGTACAGGCCGTCGATGTCACTCAGCAGCACCAGCATGTCAGCCTTGGCGCAGCAGGCCACGATGGCCGCCAGCGTGTCGTTGTCGCCAATGGAGGTGATCTCATCGGTGGCAACGGTGTCGTTTTCGTTGATGATGGGCAGGGCACCCAGCTCCAGCAGGCGGGACAGGGTGTTCTGAAAGTTCACGCGGCGTTCGGTGTGCTCCACGTCCACGCCGGTGAGCAGGATCTGCGCCACGGTGTGATTGTAGGCGTTGAACAGCCGGTCGTAGGTGTACATCAGCTCACACTGGCCCACAGCGGCGCAGGCCTGCTTGGTGGTGGTGTCCTTTGGGCGGGTTGGCAGTGAGAGCTTGCCCACGCCCATGCCAATGGCACCGGAGGACACCAGAATGACCTCATGGCCCTCGTTTTTCAGGTCGCTGAGCACCTTGACCAGCTGTTCCGTGTGGCGGATGTTCAGCCGTCCGGTGGCGTATGCCAGAGTAGAAGTGCCTACTTTTACAACGATGCGCATGATATCCTTAACCCTTTCCCATTTCCTTTGTCTTATTGTACGAGGCAATCACGGCATCCATCACCGCACCGCGCAGGCCGTGCTCTTCCAGCACGCGCACGCCCTGAATGGTGCTGCCGCCGGGGCTGCATACAGCATCCTTGAGTTCGCCGGGATGCTTTCCGCTTTCCAGCACCAGCTTTGCGCTGCCCAGAACCATCTGCGCGGCATATTCCTGCGCTTTGGCGCGGGGTAGCCCGCAGGCCACGCCGCCATCAGCCAGAGCCTCAATAAACTGGTACACCCATGCCGGGCCGCAGCCGGAAACGCAGCTGGCGGCATCGATCAGACTTTCCGGCACGGCGTCCAGACGGCCCGCAGGAGCCATGATCCGGAGGAACGCTTCCTCTTCCTCTGCGGTAACGTTGGAAGAGCAATACTGAATCATGCCTTCGCCCACCGATGCCGGGGTATTGGGCATGATGCGGATCACAGGAAAGTCCTCACCGGCCAGCTCCTGAATGCGGGCGATCGAAAGGCCCGCTGCCATGCTGCACAGCACAAAACGGCTGGGGCGCTCGTCAAAGGTGAACTTGAGCGGCTGGAGAAGAGCTTCCATCATCTGGGGCTTTACCGCCAGAAAGATCAGGTCGCAGTCACCGGCCACCTCGGCGTTGGTGGCTGTTTTGCAGCCCAGTTCCTTGGCCAGTGCCTGCGCCTTGGCCGCAGTGCGGTTTGCCAGAAAAACCTTCTTAGGGTCAACAGCTTTGCAAACGGCACGGGCGATGGCTCCGCCCATGTTGCCGCAGCCCAGAAAACCAATGGTATCCATCATAGTTTGTACCCTCCCTCAAAACGGCACTTAATTCACAGTCGTCTGCTCCCATTCTAAGCGTAGAGGAATATAAAATCAAGGGCCTTTTCCGCTTTTTTGCCGGAAGAAGCCGCTTTTGCAGGCATTGCGCACCGCCGGAAGGGTCTTTTGGGGGGCTGAGAAACGGCTCTTGAAGCGAGAAACTGCCGGAGTGAAAACGCAGGAAATCATTCTTTGTTTACAAAATGGACAGAATCAATGCTTGCAATCGGAACGGCTTTTGCGGTATTATAATGTACGAAGCTGCCAATCGCCGTACGCAGCAGGAAAAATTTCTACGGTTGGGAAAGGAAGGTTTTTGTGTCACAAACAACGAAGCGGGCACTGGAAGCATCGCTGAAAAAGCTGCTGAAGGAAAAGCCCCTCAATAAAATCACAATCAACGATATCACCGAGGACTGCGGCGTGAACCGCATGACCTTCTACTACCACTTTAAGGATATTTACGATCTGGTGGACTGGATCCTGATGGAAGATGCGGCCAAGACGATGGAAGGCCGCCAGAGCTTTGATACATGGACCGAAGCATTTCTGGACATCCTGCACCAGATCCGGGATAACAAAGCACTGGTACTGAACGTATACCGCTCTGTGGGTCGTGAACAGGTGGAGCAGTATCTGTACAAACTTCTGGACTCCATGCTGAAGGAATTTGCGGATCGCGAATGCCGCGACATCACCGTGCAGGACGATGACAAGCAGTTTGTGGTGGATTTTTACAAATATGCGCTGGTGGGCGTGGTGCTGGAATGGATCCGCCGGGATATGAAGACCGAGCCTGCTGTGATGGTAGAACGTATGGGACGGATGCTGCAGGGCGATCTGCGCCGCGCGTTATGCCGCCTTGCCAGCAATAAGATCCATCTGGAACAGGACGGTTGAACCGGAAGAACGACAAAATTTTATCATAATCCGCGCCGTGATGGGTTTTCTATCACGGCGCTTTTTCTGTTTATGGCAATTTGTGGGATAGAATGGTAGAGTAATGGCATAGAAATAGAAAAAGAGATTTCCGAAAAATACAGTTTGGAGGAAAAGGATAATGAATACTTCTGTTGAGAGCCTGACTCATAAAATGCAGCGTGCTGCCGTTGGTAAAATGGTGGACGTGGTGCTTTCTCATGCCGATAAAGACCGTCAGAAAACCGTGGGACAGCTGGTGGATGTCGCAAAGCAGTTCTATGGAAGTTCGTTCAGCGCTGAAGCCTACGAACACGCCAGACAGACCCTGACCGACCCCGACAGCAAGTGGTCCAAGCTCATCAACTGTGTGCTGGATCAGACCAACCCCAACGTGGCCCGCACCATGGCGCTGAATCTGGGCTACGAGGCTTTCTTCCGCGGCACCAAGACCATCCGCGAGAACCGCGTGAAGTATCAGTGCAACATCCCCTGGCTGATCCTGTTCGACCCCACTTCCGCCTGCAATATGCACTGCGTGGGCTGCTGGGCCGGTGAATACGGTCACAAGAATAACCTCAGCTTTGAGGATATGGACAAGATCGTTACCGAGGGCAAGGAGCTGGGCGTGTACCTGTACATGCTGACCGGCGGCGAGCCGCTGGTGCGTAAGGCTGATATCCTGAAGCTGGCCGAGAAGCACAACGATGTGCAGTTTGCCATCTACACCAACTCCACCCTCATCGATGAGCCGTTCTGCAAAGAGGTGGTGCGTCTGGGCAACATTGCCTTCATGCTGTCCATCGAGGGCACCCCGGAGACCAACGATGCCCGCCGCGGTGAGGGGCACTATGCCGCTGTTATGCATGCTATGGATCTGCTCAAGGAGTACGGCATCGTGTTCGGCACGTCCATCTGCTACACCCGTGATAACATCGAAGCTGTCACCAACGATGAGTTCATGCGTTTCCTGTGCGAGAAGGGTGCACACTTCGGCTTCTACTTCCACTACATGCCCGTGGGCAACGAGGCAGCACCGGAACTGATGCCTACCCCGGAGCAGCGCAAATATATGATCGACCGCATCCGCTATCTGCGCTCGGAAGAGTGCGATATCCCGTTCTACCCGATGGATTTCCAGAACGATGGCGAGTTCGTGGGCGGCTGCATTGCCGGCGGACGCAACTACTTCCACATCAACTCTGCCGGTGACGCAGAGCCGTGCGTGTTCATCCACTACTCCAATGCCAATATCCACGACCAGAGCATTCTGGAGATCCTGCACAGCCCGCTGTTCATGGCTTATCACAACGGCCAGCCCTTCAACAAGAACCATCTGCGTCCCTGCCCGATGCTGGAAAACCCCGAACTGCTGCAGAAGATGGTGCACGAGACCGGTGCCCACAGCACCGACCTGCAGTCGCCGGAGAGCGTAGAACACCTGTGCGAGAAGTGCAAGAACTATGCGGCCAACTGGCAGCCCACGGCGGACGAGATCTGGTCCCACACCAAGATCCGCGAGAGCCGCTACGAGAACTACAAGGACTGGAAGCCCTCGCAGCCCATTGAAAAGTAACGAAGGCAGACATCATAATGCAAACAAAGCCCAGGCGTTCCATTGAAGTGCGCTCCGTCAAGTAGGCAGAGAAATAATATAAGTTTTTGTTCGCCGTTTCCACAAGGAGACGGCGAATTTTTTGTGCAAAAGTGATTGTTCTTTCTTGACATAAAAATACCCCCAGAGTACGCAGAGTTTTTGCTTTACTCTGTCTACTCTAGGGGGAGCATATCACACTCAGAGAGGGTCTTGCTGTTTCATGAAAGAGTGGTTTTGAAAATTACCAGAACCAGTAGCGCTTTTTCAGCACAACATATGCAATGCCGATCAGAACCACTACAACACCACCGGCAATGAAGAAGGTCCAGTTGATATTGGCAAATTTCAGGTTCTGGTTGGTCAGCAGATAACGGCCTGCAGTATCGGCAGTGATGATGCCGTCGGTGTAGCTGTTCAGGTACTGCCACTTGTTGGAGACGGCGTTGTACAGATACAGGCGGGTATAGGTGCTCACATCCAGATCGATGCGCACCGAGCAGGGAAGAGCCTTGCCCTTGTCCAGCTCAAACTCGATGCCCTGATCGGACTCAGTCAAGATGAGCATGGTGTCCAGCTCACTGGTGGTGCTCTTGACACCGCTGCCTGCGATCTGCATGGTGTAGCCATCGCCCACCACGCACAGGGTCTTGCCGGTGGTGCGCAGCGCATTGAGGATATCACCGGTCACGGTAGGCACCTCGGCCTGTGTGAAAACGATCTCGTTGTCCTCACTGTCCTGAATGGTCTGCACAATGGGATCGATCTCGATGGGAGTATCGTTATCCGGTTCGGTGGAGCTGCTGTCCGAAGAATTATCGGAAGAAGATGCAGCCGAACGGTTGACGATGACCGTGACCATGGCGGATGCAGTGCCGTTGGAAACGGTAATGGAAGTAGCGCCGGTGCCCACAGCCGTGATCACGCCGCTGGGGCTGACCGTGGCAATGTTGCTGTTGGCGGACTTATAGGTGAACTTCTGGGAAGCGGAAGAAGGCTTGACACTGGCGGTCAGGGTGCGGGTGGCACCGGGCTTGAGCACAACGTAGGAAGGATTCACCGTGACGACCTGACCGCTGTTGGAAGAACCAGTGCTGGCGGTGCCGGTGCCGGTACCGGAGTTGGGAATACTCATGACCGTGACATTGGTGGTAGCAGTCACCGAACCGCAGGTAGCGGTAATGGTGGCGGTGCCGGGAGCAATGCCGGTAACACGGCCGAAATTGTTCACCGTGGCGACCTTCTCATTGGAAGAGGTCAGGGTGACGGTGGCATAGTTGGAAGCCGAAGTAGGCCGCACCTGCAGCTGTGCCGAGACCGAGTTGCCAACATAGATGGTGTTGGAGGAAAGGGAAAGGTCCATCTCGGTAACGATCATGGAAGAATCCATGGAGACAACGATGGTGTAGGCACAGATCTGGTTGCCTGCGGCAGCGGTGATGCGGGTGGTGCCTACGCCCACAGCCTGCACGACACCGGAGTTGCTCACGGTCAGAATGGAAGTATCGTCCGAGATAAAGACAACCGAGTCGGTAGAGTTGCGCGGACGCACCACAGGAGACAGCTGCTGAGAGGAACCCAGCAGCATGTTGGCGGTATAGCTGCCGGCCTCAATGCTTTCGGCAGGCACGTCCTGATCCCACGGCATGGCAACGCCGCTCAGGGCAAGGCCGGAGACAGGGCTTGCTGCGGCCGCAGACACAGCTGTGCCGCAGGCCAGCAGGCAGAGCGCTGCCGCACAGACGGCCAGTTTTTTTGCGGTTGATTTCATAGTAAGTGTACCTCTTTGGGTGATATAACGGCGGCTGGCAGTCAGCACAGCTCCGGTTTAGCGGAACAGAACGCCCAGGGCTTCCATTGCGTACTCGAAATAGGTGACCTGATCGTACTCCACGCGGGCAGTAACGCTCATGCCGTTGGAAAGATCCACCTTGTCGCCGCTGCGGCTCACCACATAAGTGGCATCGGGCTTAATGGTCATCTTATAGTAGGAAGCGTTGGAGCTGGCCGTCACGTCACTGTCAATGGCCGTTACAGTGCCGGTCAGGGTGCCATAGGAATACTCCGAAAGGCCGGTAATGGCGATCTTGCACGGGTCACCCACATGAAGCAGCGGGCGGTCATTCACGGTGACCATGGCAACGATCTCCAGATCGTCGTTCTCGCTGGCAACAGTGGCCAGCGGGGAGCCTGCGCTCAGCACCATGCCCTCTTTGTAAGGAGTATCCATGTGGATCACACCGGAGGTGGGGGCGTAGATGTAGTAATCGTTGGCACCGGTGTTCAAGGCATCGAGCTGAGCCTGAACGTTGTCCACGTTGCTCTGTGCGCTGGTAATGCTCTGGGAGATGGACTGCATGGTGGAGTAGTACAGAGCTTCTACTTCGCTCTGGCTCTGCTCCATCATGGTCTTGATCTGAGCATCGGAGTAACCGGCAGCCTGATAGGCCGTGGCATCAAAGGTCTTCTGAGAGACCTGGCTCTTGTAGGTCTCGTACTGATAGTAGTAGGGCTGATCTTCGGGGTTTGTCTCGCTGAAGTAGTTGGTATCATCCTGCACGCATTGCAGCAGCTTGTTGTACTGGTCCAGCTGGGTCTGGTAGATCTTGAGCTGGCTTTCCAGGTTATCCTGCTGCATGTCGATATCCGTGCTCTTGATGTGGGCCACGAGGTCGCCCTCGTTCACATAGCTGCCCTCCGAAATATACATCTCGGTAATGGAGCCGGAATAACTGGACATGATATAGGTTTTATTGCTGGCCTGCACGGTGCCAGCGTTCTGGCTGACATAAATGCGGTTGGTATGGGTGCTCCACACCACCAGAAACAGCATGAAGATGCCCACCAGAATGACAAAAGCGTAGCCATAAGGCGGCAGCTTTTTTTCCATCATGATGCGGCGGTCCTGCAGATCCGAAAGGTTCTGAACTTTAATCGTCATAATTACTTGGTCTCCATAAAGACATCGACCACGGCATCATCCTCATCCTGATTGACATAGATGGTATAGGAGGTGCCGGTCAGTTTCTGCTCATTCTCAAAAGCGTGGACCTGCAGCTTGTAGGAAGCCAGCTGGCTGTCGGGCATGGGGCCGGTGTAGTGGGCATACAGGCAGTTCTTCACGCGCAGAACAGCATCCATATGGTAGTCCTGCTCCATCTGGCCGATGAACTGGGTAGCCTGCTGCATCATGTACAGGTGCATCTGACGGTCCTCACCAACCACCATGGCCTGCACAATGGGGCCAATGGGCTGTGCGTTGTTGCTCTTGATAAAGTTGTGCATCTGGGTCAGCACCACGGGCAGACTGGCCATCTCTTCCGGATGGATCTCACGGGAGAGCACATTGGTGAGCTTCAGGGTCTTGTTCTCGGCTACTTTGATCTCTTTCATGTTGAATACCTCGGTTCCTTTTCAGATTTACCTCAGAAGAGGCAGTAATAGGCAATCGAGAAAGGGGAGAAAACCGCTGCAGAGAGCAGCTTCCTCTCCGCTCCCGATCGCCTACTACTTATAAAAGTAATAGGGATCTTGCAAATAAAATGTGCCCGGAGGCATTTTGCCTCCGGGCACACCATAGTGAGGCATAGTTACCTGAGCAGGCGGGGCCTGTTCGGGATAACACCATCTACTTCTACTAAACAGAAAGTCTTTCTAGCTCTTTTTATCTGACACAGCAAAACTATGTCAAATCAAGCTATCCATCATGAATGACTCCCTTTCATATGTAACCGGGTACGCACCCGGCTGCAACACATCAATAGGTGATCGACTCACCGTCGTCATCCTCTTCCACCACGGCCTGCATGACAGACTGCTTGGGCTCTGCCTTTTTGCTGCGGTAGATACCCTGCTGCATGTTCCACAGCTCGTAGTACTTGCCTTCCTTGGCAAGCAGCTCATCGTGCGTGCCGCGTTCCACGATCTTGCCGTGATCCATCACAAGGATCAGATCACAGTCACGAACGGTGGACAGGCGGTGAGCTACGATCAGCATGGAACGATCTGCAAGCTGATCGTAGATCATGTTGAAGATCAGATTTTCCGTAGCAAAGTCCAGATTACTGGTGGATTCATCCAGAATGTAGAGGTTGGAATCTTTCAGGAAAGCGCGTGCCAGCGCAATGCGCTGCTTTTCACCGCCGGACAGGCCGTTGCCTGCTTCTTCCAGATAGGTGTTATACTGCAGGGGCAGATGACGGATAAAGTCGTGAGCATCTGCCTTCTTGGCAGCTTCCTTAACTTCGTCCATCGTAGCGTCCATACGGGAAACGCGGATGTTATCATAAATGGTCTTGCTGAACAGCTCAACGTTCTGCGGCACATAAGAAATTGCGCGGCGGACAGAATCATTGGTGTATTCAGCCAGATTCACACCGTTCAAGTCGATCTCGCCATCTTCCGGCTCATAATACTTGAGCAGAAGCTTGGTGATCGTGGATTTGCCGCTGCCGCTGCTGCCCACCAGCGCGACCTTTTTACCGGCCGGAATGGTAAAGCTGATGTGATCCAGTGCAGGGGCACGGTTGCCATAACGGAAAGTGACATCCTTGAACTCGATATCGCCCTCCACCTTGTCCAGATCGGTGCGGTCTTCGTCGCCGACCGTCTCGGAGGGATAATCCATGATCTCGCCCAGACGCTTCATGGAAATGCTGGCCTCCTGAATCTGCATCTGCAGACCGATCAAGTTGCTCAGCGGGGAAGTAAAGTAAGAGGACAGCGTGCTGAAGGCCATGAATCCGCCCAGTGTCATCTCCCCCTTCAGAACCTGACTGATACCCACATAGGTGGTCAGCATGCTGAAACCGGTGGAAATGAAGGAGGAAATCAGGCCCTGCGTGGTGCTGATCTTGCTGGAGCGCAGGCTGATCTTCAGGCTCTTGATATACTCACGCTCGAGGTTCTCCATTTCGGTATCCTCGTTGGCGTTGCACTTGACCGTCTCAATGCCGCGCAGGCTTTCGATCATCTGGCTGTTCAGTGCAGCGGACTGCACCATGGTCTCTTCGTTGATCTTTTTGTAAGGCTGCTTGTAGATCAGCACCAGCAGAATGCTGACCAGAGCCATGAACAGCGAGATCGAGAAGAGCATCGCATTCATGCGGAACAGGATGATACCGGTGATAATGGCCATCGAGATATCCATGATCAGGCTCAGCGCAATGCTGGTAAAGATGGATTTGATGGTGTTTGCATCCGAATAACGGGTGGTGATATCACCAGTCTTGCGGGTGGCAAAGAACTTCATGGGCAGACGGAAGATATGCCCGAAGTAACCCAGCATCAGCGGAATATCGATCTTGATGGATAGGTGAATCAGAACCCACTGCCGGACAAAGCCCACCAGCGTATTGGTGATGCTGACCATGCTGAACACAAGGATCAGCGTGACCAGCAGATTGTCTAGGCCATATGGCAAGACCTCGTCCATCAGGATCTTGTTGAACATGGAGGAGGCAATGCCCAGGATCGTAACGATCAGAGAACTCAGGATCGCATAGGCAAAGAGCTTTTTCTGGGGCAGCAACAGGTCGACGTAACGCTTGAACATGCCGCCCTTTTCGATCTTACCGCCCTTGAACTCCGAGGTGGGGTTCATCAGCAGCAGAACACCGGTAAAGTTCTTGTAGAACTCATCCAGAGAGATCTTTTTCAGCTCACTGCCGGGGTCGCCAATCACGACATAATCCTTGCACTTGTGTTTTTTGCCGTTCTTCTCATCTTCCTTGGCGGCTTCGGCTTCTTTCAGCATGTGCCGACGACGCTCACCGTCATCTTTGATGGTGGTCTTTTTAAAGACAACCACAAAGTGGGCCAGACCCTGATCGGTGATGACCTGCGCAATGCAGGGCAGCGAGAAATCGCTGAGGAAATTTTCACGGTCTACGCGAACCGCTGCAGTGGTGAAACCCAACTCATTAGCGGCTTTCTGCAAACCAACAAGGTTCGTGCCTTTCAGGTCGGTACCCATCATATCGCGCAGGCGGGTGATGGTAACTTCCTTTTTGTAATGGAGGCACACCATTGCGAGACAGGCAGCCGCACAGTCAGTGGTGTCGTGCTGCCGGACATAGGTATAACGCATAGATGCTTCCTTTGATCATATACAAATTTATTCAAACAGCGGCAGGCGTTTTGAAGAAGCGGCCTGCCGCAGATCTGACAACGTGAAAAGAGCCGGAGCCTGAAACAACAGCACAGAGACCGGTGCTTTGTCCTGTCCTGCGGAGAACCATGACAAAACACCGGTCGGCTGCTATCAAAAGAAGGGAGCACCTACCCTTTGATCTGTGTGCCGGACTTTGGAAAAACAGATACAAATTCCCAAAGCTTATAAGCAGTATACCACAATGTGACATCTTCTTCAAGTAGTCAAATTTTAAGAAATCATTATGCTTGATGCTTTTTTCGCATGGATGCTGTGTTTTTGGGACAGAGAAGCCCAAAAACAGAGGAGAAACACGACTGCATGGCTGTACAGAAAAAGGGTGTAGTATGGGACAAACAAAAAAGGCAATGTTCTGTGGAACATTGCCTTTTCTTCTGGCGCCTCTTGCCTGACTCGAACAGGCGACACCCTGATTAACAGTCAGGTGCTCTAACCGACTGAGCTAAAGAGGCAGATCACATTTGTGACTGCGAGAGATATTATACCGCATAAGAATGCCTTTTGCAAGCCTTTTTTTAAAAAATGAATCATTTTTGGCAAAATAAAATCGTCCTGCAGTGTTTTGAAACGCTGCAGGACGGTAAAGTACATATTATAAAAGAAGGAAAGGCTTATTTCAGCTTGCTCTTGGCCTTCATGCGCTGCTCGTGGTTCAGGATCTGCTTGCGGATGCGCAGATTTTCAGGAGTGACCTCCAGCAGCTCGTCCTGTGCCAAGAATTCCAGGCAGCCTTCCAGGCTGAGCTTGCTAATGGGGATCAGGCGCAGAGCATCATCGGAGCCGGATGCACGGGTGTTGGTCAGGTGCTTGGTCTTGCAGACGTTGACATCCACGTCCTCGCCGGAAGCGGTGTAGCCAATGACCATGCCCTCGTAGACCTTTTCACCAGCGCCCACCAGAAGGGTGCCGCGCTGCTGAGCATTGAACAGACCGTAGGTGACAGCCTCGCCGGTCTCAAAGCTGACCAGAGAACCGGTGGAGCGGTTGGCAATCATGCCAGCCCAGACATCGTAACCGTCGAAGATCTGGTTGATGATGCCTTCGCCGTGGGTATCGGTCAGGAACTGGTTGCGGTAGCCGAACAGGCCGCGG
>OGQN01001423.1_pt1 | contig 19579 bp, 12 predicted proteins | sample 1553231 | NCBI WGS metagenome assembly OGQN01 (sample SAMEA2579950, study PRJEB22360) | human gut metagenome | biome: human gut; feature: human-associated habitat; material: faeces | place: Denmark | collected 2008/2010 | reverse complement strand
CGTGGCTGGCACCCGAGATGGTGATGGGGTAATCGCCGAAGAAGAAGCTGCCCGAGCAGTTGCCGGCGGCCCACAGGCCCTCGATGGGATGGGCATCGGCGTCGATGACCTGCTGGTTCTCGTTGATCTTCAGGCCGCCCATGGTCACCAGCAGCGTGGTGCCGGCATGCACGCCGTAGAAGGGAGGCTCCGTCAGCGAACTTAAGCACTGCCTGCGCTTTCCGAAGTCCTCGTCGACCCCGGCGGCGCACAGCTCGTTGTAGCGCTCGATGGACGCCTTGGCCGTCTCCGCGTCGATGCCCTCCATCTTCGCCAGCAAGCCGTCGATAGTGTCGGCCGAAAGAATAGTGCCCTCTTCGATGAACTGCTGGATCTCCTCGGGGTTGTGCAGAGGCGAGCGGAAGTCTTTGCAGACCACCATGCCCATGGCCGGCCCGTCGATCTCCCACTTGCTGTCCCAGAACACCCACTTCATGTGTCGCGGCTGGGCGTTGTGGGCGCGGCAGACGAAAGCGTAGGGCATGTCCTCGTTGCAGAAGCGCTCGCCCAAGTCATTCAGGTACAGCCACGGCTGACGCGTCAGCGGGATGGAGGGCATGTGCTCCAGGCCTTCCACGCCCTCGTCGAAGTACATGGGGCAGTGGGGCGCCTCGTCGATGGCGCCGCCCACCCAGGCGCCCATGCGAATGCCGTCGCCGGTGTTGTGGGGCGGCGTCGAGATGTTGTGGACGTCCTCGGCGTGGCCGGGGATGAAGGCGTCCATCATCTCCTCGTCGTTGCCGTAGCCGCCGGTGGCCATAACGACCGCCTTCGCGTCGATGCGCGTCACGCCGGCTTTGTCTTCGCAGACGACGCCGGCCACCGCTCCGGCCTCGTCCTGCACGAGCTGCAGTGCCTCGGTGTTGAATCGCACATCGACGCCGAGCTCGCCCGCGTAGGCCGTGAACGCCTTGGCCCAGCCGATGGCGAAGGGGGGCTCGTAGCCAGCCTCGCCGCCTTCGGCGATCAGTTCGTCGGTGGGCACGATCTGAAAGGCATCGGTGGCGTAATGCTCGTACCAAGCGTCGGGAATGACTTGCATTTCCATAGGTATGGGCGCGATAGTGATGCCATGGTTCGTCAGCATGTCGGCCGCCCAATCCAGCGCCTCGGCGGAATGATCGACCCACGCCTTCACCACCCGGTAGTCGCCCCGATGATCACCCCAGCGCAGCACCTCCTGCAGCACATCCTGCTTGCGGTCGCGCAGATCGATGCCGGCCTCCAGCTGCAGCTTGCCGCCGATGGCGCCGTAGTCGATGCCGCGGAACTGGCCCGCGCCTGTCTTCTCCAGAAGCACCACCTTTGCGCCCTTTTCAGCCGCCGAGCACGCCGCCGAGAAGCCGGCTATGCCACCGCCGATGACGACGACGTCGGTTTCTTCGGTGGCATCCACTTCGGTGATGGGCTCGGGCGCGGTCTCCCACGTGTAGCCCTCAGGCTCGGCCGGGCCCGTCTCGGCCATGGTCTTGGGCGCGCAGCCCGCAAGCCCGGCCGCGGCAGCAGTGGCAGCGGCCCCCAATCCCAGGAATCCGCGACGGCTCAATTTCATGTTCTCGGTAGTCATGATGTCCCTCCTTTTCGGTTGGTCGATGGTCCCATCATGGCGCCTCACAGCCACGCCGTCTATCGGCATGAAACGAGTATTCCCACGTCAAAGCCATCGGTAAAAAGTGATGATTGACGAGAAAACCCCTGATGTGACACTATGGCACTGGAGGTGGTGGCCATGTTCGCCCGCTGGTGGGACAACTTTCAGGAAAGCTGCGACATACGCTTGGCCGTTGGCTGCGGATGCGCCGTGGCCTGGGTGCTGCTCGTCGCCATCTCGCCGGTGCTCTCCACCGCGTCCACCTTCATCGGAGCCGGCCTCAGTTGGCGCAGCGGCATCGTCGTCGGCGGTGTGCTCGCCTTTGGGCTGGCGGCCATTGCCTGCCGACGTCCGGGAAAACTCTGCGACGTCGAGAGGCGCAGCCCTTCCGTCCCGCCGCTCGCGATGTCCGCCGTGCTGTCGCCCATAGGCGCTATCTTGCACCAGAGCATCGCCGGAGGCATCTTCGCGGTAGTCGCGGGGCTCTGCGTGGGATGCGGCCTTGCGGGCCTCATTTTGGGATGGGCCGCGCCCTTCTCCGCCGTGCGCCTGCGCAAGCGGGTAGTGGCGACCGTAGCCGCCATGTTCGCCGGCGGGGCGCTCTACCTGATTGTCGTGCTGCTCCCCGCCCCGCTCTCCTTCGCCGTCGCGCTCGCGCTCGCACCCACCTCCCTGTTCCTCGCCATGACCATAGACCGCTTCCCCGCTCCAGGCGATGAGACCGATTCTTTCCCGACAATTGGCGGCACGACCGAAACGGGTGCAGAAAACGGCGGCGGCAAAGCCGAAGGCGATACGATAGCACTCGATGCGGAGAAGGGAAAGCGGACACGATCGCCGCGGCCGAAGCCGAAACCCGACCCTGCTCCAGCGCCGGTCATCCCGACCTCACACGGCTCTTCGGCCCCGAGCTCTCGCTGGCCATCGTTGTCTACGGCGCCCTGTTCGTCCTAGCTGGTCACGTGCTTCCCGAGGTCGAACTCGCATGGATGGCCTCGGTACTGCCGGGAATCGCCAACGTGGGCGCCCTCCTCGTCTCGGAAACCGTGCTCACCCTCTATCTGGTGAAGCGCATCCGCATCGAGAGCCCGCGCACCGCCTACCGCCCCGCCACCGCCCTCGTCGCCGTCGGCTTTTTACTTTTACCCTTCGTGGGCGATGCCGGGGCCATTCCTTGCATGGCCGTCGCCTTCGCGGGCTTCGGCTGCTTCCTCGTGTATCTCTGGATCGTCATGGGGAACATGGCCCAGCGCTGGAGCGCGGCACCCATTCCCACCTGCGCCTTCGGCTTCATGCTGCTGTTTTCCGGCATCGTGCTCGGCGAGCTGGCCGCCTGGACCCTCTACCGCGTCCCCCTCAGCTTCGGCTACCCGGCGGCCGTCAGCATCGTCTCGCTGTTCATGCTCGTCGTGCTTGCGTGGAGCATGGCCGACGGCTCCCGCTACGCCCACGAGACCGCCGCGATGGGCGGCGTGCCCTTCTCTGCCCCAGTTTCATCAAGCGCAGGGACGGATTCCGCTTCCGAAGGCAGAGGCGCCGATGCAGCAGCGCGGCTCTATGCGGCCGCCGAGACCTACGGCCTGTCGCCGCGCGAGGTGGAGGTGACGGCGCTCCTTCTGCGGGGGCGCTCCATCCCCTACATCTGCGACGAGCTGTTCATCGCCAAGAGCACCGCGCAGACCCACGTGCGCCACATCTACGCCAAGATGAACATCACCGGCGGCCGCCAAGAGCTCATCGACCGCATAGAGGGCTCCGACTAGTAACAGTACCGGCCATGCCGTCAGCCAAAAGTGTCAGTCGTACAGAGCAGCCTCTGTCCCAAAAGCCGGAGTATCGAGTTTAAATGTACTGGCCCTTCGTTAAATAGTCGCGAATCATGGGCATGTCGAAATCTACGAAGCCCCTTCGCCGCGCCCCGATGATTTCCTGCTCGATAAGACGCGCACGAATCTTTGTCGCATTGTTTTCGCTGATGCCCATGAGACCAGCTATGTCGGAAACACGGTGGGGTCCCTCGCCTTCCGCCATCGCAGTGAGGAACTCCAGCTCTCTTTCGCTCAAGCTGTTCACCGTCGGCTCAAGCACCATGCGATACATATCATCTCGGGCGAAAGCCACAGCCTGTTCCATGTCTTTGAGAGTAATGACCCCTCTCTCGGGATGCTGCCGCCAAGCATGGTAACCAAGAAGCTGTATGAGGAAGGCGTAACCCTCCGAAGCATCAGCAGCCACCTTGAGCGCATCAACGGCGATTCCTCTTCCAGCGCCCTCCACCGTCTCCTTAATGGCGTAAGAGGTATCGGTTGCGGATATCTGATCCATCGAGTGCTTGAACGCCCTGCGGAGAAACGAGGTCGCGTCCACATCGATGAGTGTTGAGACGTTGTGCGGGAGCCCGGCCAAAAGCAGTGCGACGTCCCGACGCTCGCGGACGAAATGCTGGAACGAATCAATGAGAACTGAAAGTTCATCGGATTGCGCCGACACTTCATCGACGGTTATGAGAAGGCCCGTGTCTTTCTCATTGAGTTCGCCGATGGCCTTCGTCATATCCGCACGCCATGTAGAAGGCGCCTCCTCCTTGGTTCGCGTGAACCCCACGCCATGGACATGTATTTCCGAGAGCCATGAGTATGTTTCAGGAGTAAGAAGGTGAGATGCCTTTTGGCGAAGCTGAACGATTATCTCCGAGAGCATTCCGTATCGGTCGGTTACATTGACGCTGACCCACCCCCGCATTTCGGCCCGCTCGGCAACGGCCGTGAGAAGCACCGTCTTGCCCGTTCCGCGAGCGCCCACGAAAATAGTTGCCCTGTTGGGGTCGCCCGGCGCGTTGTCCAGTCCCTCAAGGATGTCCGTGATGAGCGTATCGCGCCCTGCAAGTTCGGGAGGCACGCACCCGAAAGTTGGAGTGAACGGATTGTGTGCCAGCTTCACCATAGCTTGCTCCATTTCACGATCTTTCACTTTATTTCACAAGTTTTCACTTTGTTTCACAATATTTCACTTAGGCACTATATCGTATGGAGAGTAGCTTTCGCAACCACACGCGTTGGCCCATAGGACGAAAACTCGAAGGCTTCCACCATAACCGCGCACCTCCACGTCGCATGTTCGCGGCCCTGCCATCTCAGCCCTCGGTGACGCTGGCGCTGCCGGAAAGCGAGATGGGGTCGCCCAGAAACGTCGGGGGCGGCTGCACGATCGCTGTGAAGAAGTCCTTGTTTCGGGCCAGCACTTCGCGCAGCTCGCGGGCCTCCTGCCCGGCGTAGGGACGCAGATCGGCGGACACTCCGTAGGCGTCCAGCCCGAGACGTTCCGCCACGTAGAGCGCACGGTACAGATGGTATTTCTGGGAAACGATCACGATGCGCTTCGCCCCGAACACATCGCGCGCCCGGTACATGCTCTCGTAGGTGGAAAAGCCCGCATGGTCCATGAACACGTCGTCCGCCGGAAGTCCCGCCTGCACGGCCATCTCCCGCATGGCGTTCACCTCGTCGTAGTCGGCCCGGCCGTGGTCGCCGCTCATCAGCAGCTTCGGCGACGTGCCGTTCTCGTACAGCGCGACGCCCTGGGCGATGCGGTCCGCCAGCATGTCACTCGGACACCCGTCGGGATGCACCCCGCATCCGAGCACCAGCACGCAATCAACGTTGCCGAGGACGGCCGCCTCATCGGCCGTCACGATGCGCGGACCCGCCGTCGTCTGCACATGGGCGTCTATCGCGAAGACTGCCACCGCGCCGAGAATGGCGAGCACCAGAACTCCCAGCCCGATTCGCTTAAGCCACGTGTCCACGTCTCACCTTCCTTTGCCATCTGGGACGAATATACCGCGTCCGTACGACAAGAGGAATCGAGTTAAGGAAAACATAAGTGGCATTCAAAACCTTTTTAAAGCCGGCTGAGAAGATCTCCGCCCCCCAGAAGGCGCGCACCGCGAAAGAATCGCCTGCTCGGCCCGTCAGCATAGTGGACTGTTAGTGCACGAAATCGACGGTTATGAGCGCCCTGGACGCAAGAGAAATCAGCAGAACTAGCGGCATTCGATAAAACCGAGCGACTGCCACCCCCCTTGACGCTCATAAACGGCAATCTCGTGCAGAAATCGGCACCTTCGCCGACCGGAGGGCAAAAGAGGACAGCTCTTCGGACTATTTCGGAAATGCAAAATTGCCAGCCAGAACGCTTGCGCTAACGTCAGCGCTGCTCGTCGTAGAACTTGTCGACCAAACCTTGTTTGCTACTGACGCCAAGCTTTCGGTACAAGTTGGTGCGATAGGTTTTAATCGTGTTCGGGGAAAGACACAGCTCGTCGGCAATAGCATTCAGCGTATAGCCTTTGATCAGAAAGCCCAGCACCTCGACCTCCCTCTCTGCGAGATGATACGCCTGAGCAAACCCCTCGATGTCCGAAGAGCCCGACATCTCCGTCTTTCGCCCCTTGGGAGGAAGAACCATACGAATGACAATGAGCAACGAGCAGATAACCAAGAGCGAGGCCGCAACGAGGCCATTGGCCACACCCGTCGAACTGAGAAAATGGGCCAGCGGAAGGCCAGCGGTAAGGGAGGAGTACATCACGACCACGTACAGCAGCGACAGGCGAAGAGAGCTGAAGCCCGCCAACGTCCCATTCTTGTTGCAGAACACGACGAACAGAAGCATGAACAGCAGCCAGAAAATCGTCATGGAAGCTATTTGCGCAATGCGCGAATGCGACCAATCGAGCACGAGAATAACCCCAATCAGTGCGCTCACGAGCCCCACGATGAAGAAATAGGCAGCAACGTCATCGGCTACGACTTTCGCCTTAAGCGCAACGAGCACGAACAGCATAGCCCCTGCGACGACCGTGCTTATGCCCCATTCGGAAAGCTGGGGAAGCGTCACAGTAACCATCTGCATAGCAAGAGCGAGAAGGGCGACAAGAACCAGTGATGGTAACTTTGCCTCTGCGAATCCGCGCGTAACGACTTCTCTTCGTGCCCCAGCATCTGACCAATAACGCGAGAGCAAAACCAGGGACGCTACCGTGAGGCAGCCAAAAGCAAAGGGGACAAGCGGAGCATCCGCCATTCCCAATAAGTCAATGGCTCCATAGGCGCCCCCGGCAACCAGGAGCGCCCCGGCTCCCGCCTTAAGCAGCGAGAGGCCTGACCAACCGCCACAAAAGACAATCCAGCAAGCGAAGCCTATCCCATAGCGAATGCCGATAAGCAACGACGCGGCGCCCAGTTCCAGCCAATGGAAGTCGGCGATCCCTAAGCGCATCCCGCAAAGCACGGCATCGAGCACCGCCATCACTGCACAGACGATCCAGACACCCCGCAGACTATTAAGGCGCCACCCCAACAGGGAAAGTGAAAGCAGAGAGAGCACGAGGGCAACGTGCCAAGCCACGACAAACGCGATTCCAAGAGAAGAATACTGCTCCGCACCCGTCCAGTATGCCAAGCGCCCGATAAGGAAATTCCAAAGCAGCAGCGATCCCAAGGCCAAAGCAGAGAGCAGCAACGGGACGAGATCCTTCCCCGCCTCCATACATCTATCACCCGCCTTTTCTTAGATCGAGATGCGCCGTCACTCCGGCTGAAACTTACCCCCAACGCCTACTCACGGCACGGTCCATCATAGCCGAAAAACCCTCGACACTCCCCCGCAAAGATAAGCCCGGAAGCCCTAAACCCTTCGTTTCACCCCTTTTGTACCTATTGCAAACGGCACGTTCCACCGTTTTGAGCGTACCGAACTTCCCTTCCGACGCCCTACCATGCATCCCGCGTCGTCTGCGAACAAGACGGCACAAACAACATTACAGGCTCGTGAAAGGAGACCCGCATGAAGGAGAGGGATATGGTGCATCCGACTGATCGAGAGCTTTCCAGAAGGTCATTTCTTAAAGGGACGGTGCTTGCAGGAGCAGGCGTAGGAGCCATGGGCGCTCTTGCGGCCTGCGCCCCGTCTGGCGCGAAAGACGATCTCGCCAGCACGGGCGTTGCTGCCGATTCTGTGACATGGGACAAAGAGACCGACATCGTCGTGGTAGGTTTTGGAGGCGCCGGCTCGGCAGCCGCCATCGAGGCGCGCAAGGCCGGTGCCGAAGTCGTCATCCTTGAGGCATCCAGCGTTGGCGGCGGCTCTACCGCTCTCAACGGTGGTCTCATCTACTTGGGCGGAACCCCTTTGCAGAAGGAGCACGGCATCGAGGACAGCGCCGAGAACTTCCTCAACTACATGATGCAGATGGCCGGCCCCTCCGCCAACGTCGACGCCCTGAAGCTTATCGCCGAGCAATCCGAGGACATTTACAACTGGTGCCTCGAGCAAGGCATCGACTTCTCTGGAGAAGTCCTTGAGGCCCACCTCCCCGATGGCGAAGAGGGCATCTGCTTGGGCTATACGGGCAACGAGCTCTCTCGCGAAGCGCAGAAAGTGGCCACGCCGGCTCCTCGCGGTCATGTGGCCCAGCCCGAGGCGACCGGCATGGGATTCTTCCGTCCCCTGAAGGCGGCTGTTGAAGGCTCCGGCGCCGAAGTTCTGTACGAGGCCGTTGCCACCAGCCTGATCACCGATGAGAACGGTCGAGTCATCGGCGTTTGCGCCGACTACGACGGAGGATCCAAGAACGTCAAGGCGAACAAGGCGGTCATCCTGGCGGGAGGCGGCTTTACGTCCAACGAGGAAAAGGTGCGCGACCACCTTCCCTACAAGGCCAATCCCGGCTGGCCCGTCACCAACCCCAACGAAGACGGCAGCTGCATCCAGATGGCCCAGAAGATCGGCGCCGATCTCAAGGGCATGTCGGAAACCCAGATCGGCTTCTCCGTGTACACGATCAACGACCGTGCCTGCGAAGGCATCCTGGTCGATGAAAACGGGCTGCGCTTTACCGCCGAAGACGAGTACGGTGCCTTCATTGGCAAGCGCATCGTCCAGCGAGGCGAGCACGCCTACCTCATCGTTGGCAATAATCTGAAGTCCATCATGGACGAAGCCGAGCAGACGCCCGTCGCCGAGGGCGCGACGATTCAAGAGCTCGCAGCCGCGATCAGCGTTGACGCCGATTCTCTCGCCCACACCGTCGCCACGTACAACGACATGGCCGAGGGCGGCATCGACTTCCAGTTCGGAAAGGAACCGAAGCACGTCGTCGCTCTGAACGAAGCACCCTTCTACGCCTACGATGCAAGCGCCGAGAACACGTACTATATGACCCAAGGTGGCTTGCGCGTCGATCTTGACCTTCACGTGATCGACTCCGAGGGAGCCGTTATCCCGGGCCTTTACGCTGCGGGCCTTTGCAGCAACTTGATTTTCGGCCAGTACTTCGGCAGCGGCTCCTCGATGCTTTGGTGCTTTTTCTCGGGCCGTGCCGCAGGTACGAACGCCGCAGCCGAGTAGGCTCCCGTATCATTTCCCGGCGCCTCAAACGCGCCTTTCCCCAACGCCGCCGCAGCCTCCCCTCCCCGCTGCGGCGGCTTCTCTTCGTCTCGCGCGATCCCCTATTTTGACAGCCTTATTCCGCCAGTCGCTTGAAGCGCACGGTTTGCTGTTTCATGGATATCTTGCCCACTTCCCAGCCATGGGGCAGGAGCTCTTTCTTATAGTTGAGGAACGAATGATCCAAAGGAACGCCGGCGATGGCGCCGATCTCGTCGAAGGTGAGTACCAGCTCGTCGCCTTCTTGCTCTTCCACGTATTCCCACAGTTTGTCGTACTTGCTCATGGCGATCTCTTTCCTTGGCTTTTGTCGCTTTCGTCGCCCCAGTCTAGCACGGGTGCCGCGGCCGAATCCCATTCGTAGTCATCCCGCAACCACTGCACGGACACCGCCTTTCGCGGGCTCCACGGAGCATTGCGGGGGCAACGCGCAACGTTGAGCGAAATAGTTGTTGATCGACGCCGCGTCAGGGCGTATAGTGACCGAGTCAATATTTCTGTGAGGCCTTCGGGATGCACGAAGCGCTCGCGCGATGAGGCAAAGCGGCCTGCCCGCAGCGCCGAGGCAACGCAAGCGCAGCATAAGCAAACCGGGGGCGGAGAAAACTCTGGAGAACTCTTAAGTGAGTGCCGAAGGTGCAAGGCGTGCGCGCGGACGACCTCCGCAGGCAAGCTGAATCTCTCAGGCAAACGGACAGAGCGATGACGCGACTTCTTCGGCCGCCCACGCATGAGTTCCCCCGAGTCTTCTCGCGAGAAGAAGGGAATGCCGTGGAAGAGGCGCTACTTGGTATCGTTACCACCATCAACAACTACCTGTCCAACTACATCCTGATCATCCTGCTGCTCGGCATGGGCATCTGGTTCACCGTGCGCACCAAGGCGATCCAGTTCCGCTGCTTCGGCGAAGGCTGGCGCCGCGTGTTCGGCGACTTCTCCCTGCGCGGCGGCAACCAGGGCGGCGGCATGACGTCGTTCCAGGCGCTCTCCACCGCCATCGCGGCCCAGGTGGGTACCGGCAACATCGTGGGCGCTTGCGGCGCCATCATCGTGGGCGGCCCGGGCGCCATCTTCTGGATGTGGATCATCGCCCTGCTCGGCATGGCCACCAACTACGCCGAGGCCGTCATGGCCCAGAAAACCCGCGTGGTCGACGAGGACGGCACCGTCCACGGCGGCCCGGTGTACTACATCACCACGGCTTTCAAGGGCAACGGGGGCAAGTTCCTCGCCGGGTTCTTCGCCGTGGCCATCATTTTGGCCCTCGGCTTCATGGGCTGCATGGTGCAGTCGAACTCCATCGCCGAGACCATGAACACCGCCTTCGGTATCCCCACCTGGGTCATGGGCCTCATCGTGGTCATCCTGGCCGGCATCGTGTTCATCGGCGGCGTGTCGCGTTTGGCCGCCGTCACCGAGAAGATCGTGCCCATCATGGCCGTCCTTTACGTGCTGGGCTCGCTCGTGATCCTTATCATGAACGCGGCCAACATCCCGGCCACCTTCGCCCTCATCTTCCAGTGCGCCTTCAACCCCGACGCCACCGTGGGCGGCGCCACCTTCGGCATCATCGCCGCCATCAGCCAGGGCGCCAAGCGCGGCCTGTTTTCCAACGAGGCCGGCATGGGCTCCACCCCGCACGCCCACGCGTTGGCCGAGGTGAAGGATCCGCACGAGCAGGGCGTCGTGGCCATGATCGGCGTGTTCGTGGACACCATCGTCGTCGTCACCATGACCGCCCTCGTGGTGCTGTCGGTGCTCTACGTGGGCGACGGCGTGCTGGCCACCGGCGACTACGCCACGCTCACCGCCGAGACCATCACCAAGACCAACATCGCCCAGCTGGCCTTCGGGCAGTTCTTCGGCGAGAACCTGGGCGCCTGGTTCGTGGCCATCTGCCTTTTGTTCTTCGCCTTCTCCACCATCCTTTCGTGGAACCTGTTCGCGAAGCTGAACGTGGAATGGCTCTTCGGCAAGAAAGGCGTCATGCCCTTCACCATCATCGCGCTGGCCTTCATCTTCATGGGCTCGCTGCTCTCCAACGACCTGGTATGGGAGCTCGCCGACATGTTCAACCAGCTGATGGTCATCCCCAACGCCATCGCGCTGTTCGCACTGTCCGGCGCGGTGCTCGCCATCGCCAACGCCAAGCACGACAAGCGCGCGCTGGATGCGGCCGAGGAGCGCCTAGAAGACCAGGAGCGCGCCGCCATGAACGCCCTCGTAGAGGAGGACAAGCGCAAGTAGCGCTTCGATCGCAACAAAACATACCCGTACAGGGGCGGCTTTCGGGCCGCCCCTTTCAATTTGGAACGCGGCCACCTGATCTGCAAGGGGAGGCACTCGCGGTTCAGGACTTCAGATTCGGAACATCGCGAAGCCGGGCAACCCATGGCGCCCGCACAACTACAGCGCCGAGTTCCTCGCCCAGGAACCCGTGACGTCCGAGAGGCACATAACATGCAGGATTTTGCGTTTTTGCGACTTGGGGAATCACTGCGGGGCAACCGATGTCGCGAAAACGCAAAATACCGCACTCCACAAGACGTCGATGTCGCGAAAACGCAAAATCCTGCATGGAACCCGTTGCTCACCCTCCCCTTGAGGCACCGTCCTCCCCCAGAAGCTCGCCCTTCCCCGTAAGGTGGAACAGACGCGCGGGCAGCCTCGGCTAGAGCGCTCCTGTTGGCGGTGGCGCCGAGGAAGCATGAGGTCGTACCTAGCATCCTGAAAGGCGTCAGTACGTTTTGGCAACCTCAGGAGGGCAAATCGAAGCAAGCAGCAAAACCAGCAATGATGATCTCCAAGTTGCGATTAAAGGCATCTTCGTCATAAAGGCCCGCGATCATGCGAGCCATTCTTTGACGGTCGCCGCTTTCTCCGTCAGCCACCGGAACGTTGCCGCTGTAATGCTCATTCACATACATTTCCTGCAGCTGAAAACCCGTCAGGAACGAATGCATGAGCGACAAGAAATACTCGGGCATATGGGCCGGCAGCGTATCGCTCTCATGAGTGGCAAAAACCGATCGGGTGAATTCCAGCGACGGCGACTCAAACTGGGGAGTCATGACGAACAGCATGAAAGCTTTGGGGTGCGCCAGCGCCATAGAGCGGTTCGCATGGGCCACGCGGCGCAACGACTGCTGCCATGTTTCTCCCGTTACCGGCTCGATTTTGTTCTCGGCAAGCATTTCGCCGAGCGCCGCTTTCATGAGGGCGTCCTTGCTGCCGAAGCGATTGGCGATGGTCATAGTGGGAACACCGGTCACCGCGCTCAACTTGCGGAACGAGAAGGCCTCCACCCCCTCTTCATCGATGAGGGCGAGAGCCGCACGGGCCAACTCGTCATTGGTGAGCACGGTTCGGGGAGCGCTGTTCTTTGCACGGGACATGGGCCGCCTTTCTCTGGTCGGGTAAATTATACCCCTTGACAAGTTGGTACACCGTACCATATGATGATGCCATCATTTGGTACGGTGTACCAACAACTTCAGGGAAGGAGCGGATCATGGATCTATCACGTCGTTCGTTTTTCGCGGGAGCACTCTGCGCCGGAGGGGCGGCGTTGGCGGGACTCGCCGGCTGCGCGCCGTCTTCAACGGAGGCATCGGCAGATCAGGGCACTTTGGCCGGCACCGGCGCAAATCAAGAGGCTCCAACTCACAACCCCATTTCGACGGAGCAGGCCGATGTCGTAATTGTAGGCTCGGGAACAGCGGGCACCGTGGCAGCCTGTCGCGCTGCCGAGCTGGGGCTTTCCGTCATTTGCCTCGAGAAGAACAGCGGCTTGGGAGGCACTTCGGCCGTAGCAGAGGGCTTTTGCGGCATCGGGTCGAAAGCCCAGGCGGCCCAGAACATCACCGTCGATCCGAATGCAGTCGTGGCCGACACGCTCGCCTATCACCATTACGGATGCCTGGGACCGGTGGTGCGCGCTTTCGCCGACAACAGCGGCGCCACCATCGATTGGCTCGAGGATCATGGGACTGCCTGGGCCTCCATCGCGGCCCTCGGCGATTCTTACCAAGTATGGCATCTTCCAGCCGACGAAAGCGGCATGCCCACTCATGTTGGCGACGTACTTTCCGTCATTCAGCCGGCCGCGGAGGAGCTCGGCGTGCAGTTCCGCATTTCAACCCCCTTCACCGGGCTGCGCGTAGAGGACGGATGCGTTACGGGCGTTTACGCCGAGGGTTCCGACGGAGAGATTCTCATCGAAAGCCGAGCCGTTATTCTGGCAAGCGGCGGCTACGCGAACAATCAGGGGATGTTCGAGAAGTTCACAGGTCGCCCCTATGCAAACGTGCACGTATGGGGCATGGAGGGCCGCGACGGCGACGGCATCGCCCATGCCGTCGCTGAGGCGGGAGCCGACACCCATCACCCCGAAGCCGTCATGTGGCACACGGGCATGCTGGACGGCACGAGCGCGTTCTCGGATATTCCCAACTACATCGTGACCATGCAACCCACCATGCGCGTGAACGAGGCGGGCATCCGTTACTTCAATGAGGCCGCCACCAGCGATTTCACCGCTGTGGGCAATGTGCTGACCACCAATGCGGCCAATTTCGCCATTTTCGACGACGCGTTCATCGACCATATCGAGACCGCAGGTCCCTGGATGCCCATGCCGAACCTCGGCGCCTTTGCGGGACAGCCCTATGCGTGTCGCGAGGGTCTGCTCACATGCGAGGGACTTGTGCAGGCCGACAGCATCGAGGAACTGGCACGTGCCCTCGGGCTGGACAGCGCCACGCTCGCCGCAACGGTAGAGCGCTTCAACGGATTCTGCGCCGCAGGCGCTGATGAGGATTACGGGCTGCCTGCGAATATGCTGCTGCCCGTATCCACCCCGCCCTTCTACGGCGCCCGCATCACGCCGACGCTCTTTACCACCGTGGGCGGCTTGCGCGTAAACGACCGCATGCAAGTAATGGGCACCGACGGCTCCCCCATTGAAGGGCTGTTCGCTGCCGGCGGCGACGCGGCAGGACTGTACGGCGCCAACTACGATGTAGATGTGTGCTCCGGTTCTCAACAGGGCTGGGCGGCCACTTCGGGGCGTTTGGCAGCGGAAGCAGCTGCCGCCCAAAAGTAAGCGTTTCGGCGCACACTGAGCGGACGGGGGTATTTCTCATGCACGGGGCGGTCTTCGGGCCGCCTCTTCTGCTTTTACCGCGCGAACGCTCGAACCGTGAAAGGGCGCCAATGCAGCCAAAGCATCGCGAAGCCAAATGCTCCCGTCGAACAACAACCGGACGCCCGAGAGCCACATAGCGTGCAATATTTCGCGTTTTTGCGACTCTGGACGTCACTGCGGGGGTAATTGGTGTCGCAAAAACGCGAAATACCGCACTTGGCAGGATGGCGATATCGCAAAAACGCAAAATCTTGCACGAAACCCGCTAGTCCGCCTCCCCGAGAAGCTCTGCGAGGCGCTCGCGGGTAAGTCCGGCGAGCGCCTCGCCGTTTGTTGCGGCGATCACGGAATCGGCCAGGTCGCGCTTGGCCTCCTGAAGGGCCACGATGCGCTCCTCGATGGTGCCCTTGGCCACCACTTTGTACACGTCCACCTCGCGGCTCTGCCCGATGCGATGGGCGCGGTCGGTCGCCTGATCGGTGGCGGCGGCGTTCCACCACGGGTCGGCATGCACCACCACCGAGGCACCGGTGAGGTTGAGCCCCGTGCCGCCGGCCTTCAGCGACACGAGGAACACCGGCGTCTCATCGTCGTTGAACTGGTTCACCAGCCGCACACGCTCGCGCTTGGGCGTAGCGCCCGTTATAGTGAAGTGCGCGATACCACGGCGATCGAGTTCGGCGGAAAGCACGTCCAGATAACTCGTGAACTGCGAGAATACGAGCACCTTGCGCCCAGCTTCCATTGCCTCGTCCACCAATTCCATGATGGCGCCCAGCTTCTCGGCGCCGCCCTTGTAGTTCTCGAACACGAGCGAGGGATCCAGCGCGATCTGGCGTAGGCGCGTCAGCTCAGCCAGCACCTCGACAGCACTCTTCTCGGCATCGGGAATATGCCCGCGACGATTGGCCCGCGAGGCGTTCTGACGCTTCTGGACGTTCAAATCCTCGCGCAAGCGTTGCTCGGCGCCGTCGTAGAGCCGCCGCTGCTCGCGGGAAAGGGGCACATAGCGGATACCCTCGAACTTGGCGGGCAAATCGGTGAGCACGTCGGCTTTGCGGCGACGCAGCACAAACGGCTCGATGAGCGCGCGCAGCCGCGCGGCCGCCTCTTCGTCCTCGCCGATAATGCCCAGCTCGTAGCGCTCGCGGAACCGCTCGTAGCTGCCGAGGAACCCGGGCATGAGGAAGTCGAAGATGCTCCAGAGCTCCGAGAGGCGGTTCTCCACCGGCGTACCCGTGAGCGCGAACCGCAAACGGGAGCGCAGGCGCTTCACGGCGCGGGTGGTCTTGGTGGCGTGGTTCTTGATGTACTGGGCCTCGTCGAGCACCACCATGCCCCAATCGATGCGGGCGAGCTGCGCGCCATCGATGCGCACGCGATCGTAGGAGGCCACGACCACGCAGGGCTCGCCGCTCGCACGGGCCAGCAGCGCCTCGCGGTGCGCGCGAGATCCCTCCAGAGCGATCACCGACACATCGGGAGCGAAGCGGGCGAACTCGTCGGCCCAGTTGAACACGAGGGAGGCGGGGCAGACCACGAGCACGGGGCCGGCCAGCCGCTCGGCGTCACGCAAGCTCTTCACCAGGGCTATCATCTGCAACGTCTTGCCGAGACCCATCTCATCGGCCAGGATGCCGCCGAAACCGAGCGATGCCAGACGCGCCAGCCAGCGGAAGCCCTCCACCTGGTAGGGCCGCAACGTACCCGCAAGGGAAGCGGGCGCCTCCGCAGGCGCGGGCGACCCGTCCAGACAACGCAGGTAGTCTTCGAAGGCGCGGTCGCGCACGGCATCGCCATACTCCCGATCTAGGTAGAACGCCTGATAGGTTGGCAGCTCGGCACCACCGTCCAGCAACGCGTCGGCCGACACGCCCAAATCGCGCATCATATCGCCGAGTGCCGCCACATCCCCCTCTCCCAGAGCGGCGATGCGCCCGTCGCTCAGGCGATGGAAGCGCCTGCGGCGCCGATAAGCGGAAAGCATCGCTCGCAGCTCGTCGGCGGAAAGGTCGCTCTCGCGCACATCCATCTGGATGAGGTTCGCGCGCAGGGAAAGACCCAGCGACACCCGCGGCGGCCGTTCCATGATGAGGCGGTCGAAGGCGGGCGTGGTGAACACCTCGCCGACGGCCCGAAATTGCGCCAGGCCGCCATAGAGCAGCTCGCCGGCCAGCTCGGTCTGGCGCAGGGGCAGCGTGCACGAGCCATCGAAGAACTGCGCGGCCACGGCCACGCCCGCATCCTCCAGGTCCTGATCGCGGAAGGCCTGGCTCGAGGCCGGCCGCAACTCCGGCTCCTCAGCAGAATCGGCAGGGCTTTCCAACACCACTTCCCGCTCGCCGTAAAAGGCCTTCGCCGTGAGGCGGATGAGCGCAGCCTCCTTCTTACCCGTCACGTCGAAGTAGAAGGCGAGCGTACCAGCCACCGGGCGCAGCGCCTCCCACGCCTCGGGCAGATCCACCGCAAGCGTCTCCTCCAGCACGGGCAGCGCGCGCCGGCAGAATGCCTCGGCATCGCGCTCAGCCACAAAGGCCGCCCGACCCGCGTCGAGTTCCGCATCCCGCAGAAACGAGAAAGCGCGCGCATCGGCACCTGTCGTCCGCGCAGCTATGCCGTCGGCCAGCACGAAGGCCACTTCGAGCCCGCGCACCACCAGCACCTCCTTGGAAAGACGCAGGTCGTAACCGCCTTCGGAGGGAAGGAACTCAAGAGATGCAGTGGGGATGTCCTCCGCGATGGTCCACGGCGTCGGAGCCGGAGCGGCAGCGCCGCCATCGCTTCGCTCAAGGATGAACGAGGCGCGCTCCCCCATGGCATCGAGCATATCGGCCAGCTCCGCCTCTCGCAGGCGCACCTCGCGCTTCCCGGCGGCGGCTCGGAACGTGGAGCCGCCGAACAAGCGCTCATCGGGAAACACCTCGGCCAGCGTGCGGGCCACGGCGCGGGAAGGCCCGTCGAAGGCCTCGAGCCGATGGGCAAAGGCGAGCTTCTTCCCGTAGGAGAAGTACTCCCCACGCTGCACGCGATGGGCTAAGGCCTCAAGGTCGCGCACCACGTAAGTGCCCTGCGGGCCTTCCGCATCGAGCCGCAGCGACCAGAGACGCCCGTCGAAGGCAAGGTGCGACGTCAAATGAACACTGCCGGGCGCCACGCCCAAGACGGGCAATCCCGCTCCGCGCGATGCTGCGCCTGCAGGCGCCGTCGCGCCTTGGGCGAGGCAGCGGGCCAGCGCCTCACTCGTCGTGCGCTGGCTGCGAGACGCCGCGCGATTCGCCCCAACGTCGCGAAAGCTGCGGGGCTGGGTGAAGTAGGTCGTTACCAGGGCCACGCAGTGCTTGCACAGCCCGTCGAAGCGGGCAATGGCGGGGCAGGTGCATTCGTAATCGACGATGCGCGACTCGAAGTCGCCGAACATCACCGACGTCTCAAAGTAATCGGCAATGCCCGACGCTGAGGCGACCTGGGCCGAGATGATCGTCGTATCGTCATCGCGCCGTACGGTGCGATCCGCAACCGCCTTTGCGCTGGCCGCCAGCCCTACGCCCCGCGACACCGCCCGCGGATCGGCGTAATCGGCCAACTTGATACCGCCCAGACCCACCGCGCCTCCTTTCAATTGCCGAATGCGAACACTTGAGGTTACCACAACTTGTCTGTTCGCAGTGCGGGGTAAGCGCAAGGCCTTGCGACTCCCTAAGGCATGTCGGTAACCTCGAAAAACTTGCCGGATTCTCTGCTTGCAACTTACTCGGGTAGCAGCTCTGAGTATGATGGACGCGACACGAAGAACGCGAAACCGCATCCGCCGCCCCATCCCGAGGAGGACTCATGGGCCTTTTCGCCTCACCCTGTACCAGTACCGGCACTACCACGCATTCGCATCGCCAGCGCAGGCGCTTCGCCGCACTCGCCCTCGCCGCCCTCTTAACCATGAGCGCCCTCGCCCTGGTCGGCTGCGCATCAAACCATCCCATCACGAAATCCGGCGAGCAATGCGCCTCCTGCCATAGCGACGGCCGCGCCGCCGTGGAGGGCACGGGCTCCGCCAGCGCCACGGAAACGGGCCTCACCTTCGCCGTGGAAAGCGGCGCCGACGAAGTCTACCTCTGCACCGCCGCTGTGGCTGAGGACGGCACCGTCGTTCCCTCCCGCGACCGCACGCTGTCCGCCGACGAGCTCGGCGCCGTCACCGTGAACCGTCCGGGCCTCTACGCCCTGTGCACCGGCGATGTCGCCTCCCCCTCGGCCACCGTTCTCGTAAGCGCCACCGAATCCGGCCCCACTGACACCGTCGTGAAGCTGTAGACCAGTCCTGCGCAAATTCGCGTCGCACCCTGCGCCTTTCCCTATTCACCGCAAATTCTGCGGCGAATAGCTTGCCAATCGCCGCACGAACGCGAAAACCAGCCCCTACTCCCCCGCGAAGGCGCCGGTTTGGCGGTTCCAGAGGCGGGCGTAGTCGCCGCCCTTCGCCACGAGCTCGGCATGGGGGCCGTCCTCCACGATACGTCCCTGGGACAGCACGACGATGCGGTCGAGGCTCGCCACGGTGGAGAGGCGGTGGGCCACCACGATGGCGGTGCGGCCCTCCATAAGGCGCGCAAGGGCCTCCTGCACGGCGGCCTCACTCTCCGAATCGAGCGCACTCGTGGCCTCATCCAGCACGAGGATGGGGCAGTCGGCCAGCATGGCGCGGGCGATGGCGATACGCTGGCGCTGACCGCCCGACAGCTTGATGCCGCGCTCACCGGTGATGGTGTCGAACCCCTGGGGCAAATCCTCGATGAACTCGAGCGCGTTGGCCGCCCGGGCCGCCTCGCGAATCTCCTCTATCGTGGCGTCGGGCCGCCCGTAGGCGATGTTCTCGGCGATGGAGCGGTGGAACAGCAGCGCCTCCTGGGGCACATAGGCGATCTGCCGGCGCAACGACTGCTGGGTCACGTCGGCCACGTTCTGGCCGTCCACCAAAATCTCGCCCTCCTGGATGTCGGCCAGGCGCAGCAGAAGCTTCGTGAGCGTCGTCTTCCCCGCACCGGACATGCCGACAAGGCCCACACGCTGTCCCGCAGGAATCTGAAGGTTGAAATCGCGGAACACCTGGGTCTTCACATCGCCGTCGGTGTACCAGAAGTTGATGTCCTTGAAGTTGATGTCGCCCAGTTCCACATCGAGCGGTTGCGCGCCGGGCTTGTCGGCCACCAGGCGCGGCTCATCGAGCACCGCCGTCATGCCGCTCGCGTCGCCGAAGGCCTGGTTGATGCGCTGCAGGCCCGTGTTGATGAAGTTGAACTGGTTCGTCACCGTGTTCGTGTAGGTGAACATGAGGATGACCGTGCCCGGCGTGATGCCGA
>OGQN01001419.1_pt1 | contig 19590 bp, 9 predicted proteins | sample 1553231 | NCBI WGS metagenome assembly OGQN01 (sample SAMEA2579950, study PRJEB22360) | human gut metagenome | biome: human gut; feature: human-associated habitat; material: faeces | place: Denmark | collected 2008/2010 | reverse complement strand
CATTCTCCTGCAACTGTTCTGCTGTCATGTTCTCAACCAGATCATACGCATATTCTGAACCCATGCTGCCTGAAAGATGCAGAATCACATCCTCTCTATGGAATGTTTCTCTGATTGGTCTTTCCATTTCCAACTCATGCATCTTTGTTTCAATATTTTCAATAATTCCCGCTGAAGTTTTTCGGATTGTATCCATAGACGCTTTCAGCGTTTTCATGTTCTGACTTTCACACCAGCTTGCAATATAAGTAAAGGAATATTCCGAAGTATCCAGTCCAAAATGACTACATACAATATAAGCAATGCTTTCTGCTTCTACTTCTTTGGCTGTCTTTCCTTTTATAATGCCATCTGCATCCATTACATCATTGTCATGCAGAATTGCATGGGCAACTTCATGGACACCGGTTTTCATGGACTGGAGATTACTCATTCCTGTTTTAATCGCAATATATTTTTCTGTCTGATGATAATAGCCCTTTGCCTCCCCGTCTATTTCCATAAACCGTACTGGTACCGGTGAAATATCCTGCAATGCTTCCATAAAAATATCATAAAACTGCACGCTTCCTGTCAGCTCCGGTACATCCAGTTCTGCAATCGGTTCTCCTTCTGTCTGGCTGACATCAAATACTGTCGCTACCCGAAATCTTGGGATTACCATTTCTACAATCTCTGTTTCCGGCTGTCCATCTTCGCCAATGATTGGTTCCTGTGTATCTGGATCAATCTTTTCTATTTCCTGTTTTTCTTTTACTGGCGTCGGTGCAATAATCTGGATTCCTTTTTCACCCCGTTTTACATGACGGTTAAATTTCTTCTGCCATGCCTGATAACCTGCCACCAGTGTCGCATCCGGTTTCTGCATCGTAATCAGAAGAGTATTGTTGAAACTATAATTATGAAATTTTGACATCGTATCCAGATATTCTGTATAACGCTCTGATGTAAAAATTTCCTTTACTCCCTGTTCCAGACGCTCTGTGATTTCTTTTAATTTTTTATCTGTTTCTGCCATAGTTTGTCCTCCAATTTTGAATTTATCCCGCCAGAAAGTTCTCTGACGGGACATTATTTATAACTCCTGCTCGTGATTTTTCTTTGGTTTCGGTGTACCAGTCTGCTTCGGTGCAAGCTGTCTAGCCTTTTCCTGTTTCAGACGTTCCAGTATGGACGGCTTATGAACCTTGTCTGCTGTTTCCTGCAGATTCCTGTCTGCATCCCGGACTTCTTCCTTTCTCGAAGAATCCCTGTCTGGAATCTTTTCTGTACCAATATCCTCATCTGCCAGAATTGTTTCATTCCCTTTTTCATCCATGTTGAGCAAAGCATTTAACTCCGATAAACGCTCCATTTTCTCATTCAGTTCCGTTTCTTTTGGAAATGGTTTTTTTACTTCTTCCTGTGCTGTTGCAAGCTGCTGTTGTACTGTCTCTAACTTTTGCTCACTCTCTGCCAGTTTCTTATCAATCGAAGAAAGGGCATTATGAATACGCTGGATATTTCCCAAAGGGTCTTTTCCTATTTCAATTTTGTAGGAACATTTTCCCTTTATGGTCAATTCAAAGGAATTTGCAAACAGGTTATATGATGCAGATAAAGTAAATCCATGGTACTCTCCGACTTTTCCTCCTGTGGTGACTGCCTTTAATCCTGCACAGGCAGCTATCATAGCTTCGCCTGCTTCTTTTTTGTCTGTATAGGCAACATTCCCTATATTCATAGAATAGCTGTCATTATCCTGCAGATCAACATTCTTTATCACACTAACATCAGACTGCATTCCGGCAATCCTCTCTTTCAATGCACTGATCTGAACTGGATAATTCTTTGCAATATCTGATTCCAGACGATAAATCTGACTGGTGTGGTTAGCCTTCAAGAGCTTTAATTTACTGACTTGAACATCCAGATCCATTTTTTCTTTTATATAGGGATTTCCTGTTGCAAGGGCTTTGATCTCTGCATAAGAAAGTGCAGTATCATCCACATCTTCACACGCCCTGACTGGTGACTTACTGGTCATAATCTGAGAAATAAACTTCTGTTTATTTTCCAAAATCTGCCACATGTATGCATCGAACGTATTCTCTGTTACATAGCGGAATATCTTAACTTTCTCATTCTGGTTTCCCTGTCGTAAAATTCGTCCCTCCTGCTGCTCCAGATCTGATGGCTTCCAGGGGCAATCCAGATGATGCAGAGCAATGAGTCTGTCTTGCACGTTGGTACCTGCACCGAGTTTTGGAGTGGAACCCATCAGGATTCTTACCTGACCCGCCCTCACTTTTGCGAATAATTCTGCTTTTTTTACTTCTGTGTTGTACTCATGGATAAATGCAATCTCTTCCTTTGGGATTCCTTTTTCTGTTAGTTTGTTTCGTACATCATCATAAACATTAAAAGTTCCATCCCCTTTTGGAGTAGATAAGTCACAGAAAATCAACTGTGTTGTTTTCTGCTCTTTTCCTTCCTCCCATACCTGAAAGGCATTTTCTACGCAGGTGTTGACTTTGCTTTTTTCCGCATCTGGAAGAAGCTCATTCAATAATCTCTGGTCAAGGGCACATTTTCTTCCATCATTGGTAATCTTGAGCATATTGTCTTCTGTAGGATTTACCATCCCTGCCCTTACTGATTCTGCACGTTCTGAAAATGCTGCTACCATATCCTGCTGTTCTTCACTTGGTTTTAATACCTCATTAATAAACTCTGCATCCGGCACTGGAAGATTTAACATATCAGAAGTCTGAATATCTGCAGCTTCTTTAAAAATTGAAATCAGCTCCGGAAGATTGAAAAAACGGGCAAATCGTGTTTTTGCACGATAGCCCGTTCCTTCCGGTGATAATTCGATTGCGGTTACTGTCTCCCCGAACGTTGCCGCCCAGGAATCAAAGTGTCCCATTCCCATACGCATCAATGTATCATACTGGAGATAACGCATGATAGTATACAGTTCGGTCATACTATTTGACACTGGAGTTCCCGTCGCAAAAACAATTCCACGCCCGCCTGTCAGTTCATCCATATAACGGCATTTCATAAACATATCCGAACTTTTCTGTGCGTCCGTCTGTGAAATACCTGCAACATTTCTCATTTTTGTATACAAAAAAAGGTTCTTAAAGTTGTGGCTCTCATCTACAAAAAGCCTGTCTACGCCTAACTGTTCAAAGGTTACTACATCATCCTTCCTTGTCTGATCATTTAATCTCTGCAGTTTTGCCTGCAATGATTTTTTTGTTTTTTCCATCTGTTTTACACTGTAATTCTGTCCTGCTTCCCTGCCAGCTTCTTCAATAGAAAAGGTAATATCCTCTATCTGCTGCTCCAGCATGGCAATCTGACGTTCCCTTGAAAGAGGGATTCTCTCAAATTGTGTATGCCCGATAATCACCGCATCATAATCCCCGGTTGCTATACGGGAACAGAAACGTTTACGGTTTGCCGGTTCAAAATCTTTCTTGGTTGCTACCAGAATATTCGCTCCCGGATACAGACGTAAGAAATCACTGCCCCACTGCTCTGTCAGATGGTTTGGCACAACATAAAGATTCTTTTGCGATAGTCCAAGACGTTTTGCTTCCATACCCGCAGCGATCATTTGGAAAGTTTTCCCTGCTCCTACACAATGTGCAAGCAAAGTATTATTTCCATATAAAATATGAGCCACTGCGTTTTTCTGATGTTGCATCAACGTGATTTCCGGATTCATTCCCTCGAACTGAATATGACTGCCATCGTACTCTCTCGGACGGATACTGTTGAAACGCTCATTGTATATCTGACAAAGGGCATCCCTTCGGTGCATATCCCGGAAAATCCATGACTTAAATTCTTCCCTTATAAGTTCCTGCTTCTGCTGTGCCAGCATGGTTTCCTTCCGGTTCAGTTCCCGGTGTTCCCCTTCCGCATCCTGCACTGTATCATAGATTTTTGTATCTCGAAGATTCAAAGCATCTTCTAACAGTCTGTACGCATTTGCTCTCTGTGTTCCATAAGTAGAAGTAACAAGTGGATTCTGATAACTGTCCACACTCTTTCCCGAAACATTCCACTGACCGGTTACTTCAGCATACTGGACTTTTATCCGACTTCCAATATAATACCTTGGTGTATGGAATGTTTCTGCCATAAACTGTGTCACATAATCTGGAGAAATCCATGTTGCACCAAGTCTTGCTTCAATTTCTGAGGCATCCAGGTCTTTTGGCTGCACTCGTTCCAGATATTGTACATTAACAGCATATTCCGGGCGGTTCTCGGCAAATCCTCTGGCAATCTTCAATTTTTCCCGGACATTTCCAGACAAATATTCATCAGATGGCTCCCACTTTTCATTTAGCGGATTCCTAAATATCACACCTGTCAGTTCTTCCGTCAGTTCTGCTTCTGTTTTCCCGGTAAGCTGTGACATATAAGCAAGATCAACCTGTGCCTTTTCTCCAATAGACACTGCCAATGCTTCACTGGCGGTATCCACCGAAGTAACTGCCTGAGCATGACGGATTGTCCTTTTTGTAAAAATATCTGCTTTTCTTTTGAGGTTGCCCTGCTCATCCAGAAATTCCAGTGAAGTCAGAAGACAATAGCTGCTATCCTGACTAAATGCCCTTTTGTTTGCATTACTGCTAAGCAAACCATATTTTGCAGTAAAGGAATCATAAATTTCATTCAAATCTTTTTGAAGTTCTTCAACTTCCTGATCACCGCAGTCTTCCATCTGACGCTGTAACAATTTATTTGTTGCGTCACGCATCTTCACCATGCCTTTTACTCGTTCTGTAGTTGCCATTGGAAGTTCTACTTTATTCATCACAGAATTTTCCCTGTAATAAATGTCATCATCCAAAACAGCAAAGCTAAAGTTCTTCACATCTGGATCTGCCGGAATAGAAACTACCTGTTCCTCTAACTCGCTATCTGAAAATTCCATTTCTGTGATTGTTCCATGAATATTCTGTACAGCTTTCTTTAACTGTTCTTCAAGAGTAATGCCTTCTTTTGGTTTTACAGTAACTTCCTGCTTACCATACTGGGTACTTTCTGTGGTAAATTCACCAAGAACCATTTCCGGATGCTCTGCAAAATACGCATTTACAGAATAGCCTTCCTCTGTCGTCTTTAGGTTTACCCATTCTGGCTCCTCGATTGCCGCCCTGTCCCTTTTCTGAAAAAACAGAATATCTGATACAACATTTGTATTTGCATTTCTCTGAAAAGCATTATTGGGAAGCCTGATCGCACCCAGCAGCTCTGCCCTGTTTGCAATATATTGTCTGACTGCCGGATTCTGTTTATCCATGGTTCCACTGGAAGTCACAACTGCAACCACACCGCCTGGACGCACAAGATCAAGAGATTTTGCAATGAAATAATCATGAATCAGAAAATGATGCCTGTCGTATCTTTTGTCATTTACCTGGTACGCTCCAAACGGTACATTACCAATCACACAGTCAAAGAAACTATCCTGAAACTGTGTTGTTTCAAATCCCTGTATGGCAATCTGGTTTTTCTGATATAACTGTCTGGCGATTCTGCCGGATACCGGGTCAAGTTCCACACCATACATTTTTGCCTTACTCATGCTTTCCGGGATAAGTCCCATGAAATTTCCTACTCCACAGGATGGTTCCAGAATGTTTCCTTTTGTAAATCCCATATTTTCCAATGCTTCATACATACTATGTATCACTGTCGGAGAAGTATAAAACGCATTTAGGGTGGATGCTCTTGCTGCACTATACTCTCCTGAAGTCAGCGTATTTTTCAGTTCGCTGTACTCATTTGCCCAGCTTCCGTTGTTTTCTTCAAATGCCTGTGGGATACCGCCCCAGCCAACATAATGGGATAATACTTCCTGTTCTTCTGGTGTTGCCAAACGTTCTTCTTTCTCCAAAGTCTGTAATAAACGGATTGCTTCTATATTCGCTTTATATTTTGCTTTCGGACCGCCTGCACCAAGGTCATTATCTTCAATACGGAAGTTATGTGGCATAGTCACAATCTTTGTTTTTTCCTGTCTGATATATGGTTGAAATTCTCCCTCATAGCCAAACAGCTCATTTTCTCCCGGAATATAGTTTTTTCCTGTTTCCAGACATCGGAATATATCCGCATCCGGGGCATTGCTGACAGCATAAAATTCATCATAGGAATACTTAGGGAAATCTTCTGTATGGTACGTTGACAAATGCAGTTCCGTATTGGAACGTGTCTGCGCAACCAATTCTTTTCCTTCCAGCCCATCAGACAAGACACCAACTGCTTCAAAATGGTATCCCTGATATTCAAAAACACCCTGTTCCCATTGGTCAGCTATTGCACCTGCTGATTTTTCCGCCGTTTCCACAGGAGTTTCCGGTATTTCTGACTGCACCATTGTATCGTTTTCTTCTGAAATTTCTGACTGTTCAATCTCATCAGTTTCTTCTTCCGTTTCGTCTAAAACCGATTCCACCGTTTCCTCTACATCCTGCATGTCTACAACATCCGGTTCCATATATGCTTTCGTATCCAGATAATCAAACATGGACATCTGATGACCGCTTAACTCTATGGTCGGCTGTTCCAGTTCCTTGGTTGGAAATATAGTGTACGTTCCCTCTACATACTGATGGAGTATTGACAGACTTTGTGCTTTCTCGTTGTAATTTGTCCCATAGGCTTCAAAATCCAAGGGTAGTTCTGCAAGAGCTGCATCCATCTTCTGTAACAATTCCTGTGCCATTTCTTCATCTGCCAGCATCCTTGGCACCTGTTTTCTTGCTTCCTCATGCAAAAGTTCATCCGTAAATGGACGCTCAATTTCCTGTGGCAGTCTGTTATAAAAATTAATCACCCGCATTGCCATCTGGTATCGTTCATATTCCGGCATATGAGCGTAGTCTCCGGCTTGAAGAAAATGGTCATTTTTTATGAGATAATCCACTCTTTTTGCCACTTTCTGCCAGCTCAGTTCTTCTTTTGTATGGTATGCACCCGGATTTCCTCTGGAAAGCTGTAATCCTTTTCCATTGTAATCTGCATAGGAATTGTCCGCTCTGGAAAGGGCATGGCTCTGTCCTCCAATGCCATACTGCTCTTTCATAAAATTTGTTCTCTCCTGTTCATCCTGATGCCGCAGATAAAAAGAATATATGCGAAGCCTTCCTTCTGAAAAAGCTCCACCTCTTGCAAGGAAAGCATCAATCTCATCCTGCGTGATAAATATTTCCTGTTCTTTCCAAGCAAATCCCTCTCTTGCCTGATAGGGAATGACTTCTTCGGCAAATTTCTGAAACTGCTCAGAAACAAGGGTTGGTTTATAATAATGAAAACGCATGATGGATTTGTCTATGTCATACATTTCAGCCAGACCTTCCAGTCTTTCATTTAATTCGGAAAGCCACTCTGCATCATCCAGCTTTTCCGCCAGAGCATCTGTCTTTTCCGGATAACCATTATGAAAAATCTTCATATCATCTGCTGAAAATACCAGTTCAGACAGATCATCCACAATATCAGTTTCCATGTAGGCAAGCACTTGTGCGTGTTCCTGCAAGGCATTTTCCCTTGCTGCATCAAGGACAGACTGTGGTGCGTATTCTCCCTGTTTTAATAACTGATGGATACGTCCACTGACATCCTCCCATGATAAAAAAGCCTTATCTAAAAGTCGATCGTTCACCGTATGTCCTACGGCAATCTGCATCCCTGTTTCATCAAACCACACAGAATACTCGTTTCCATTAATTTTAAGACCTTTGCCACCGATGCCATATTCACGCTTCACAAATTCTGTATAATCTTCTGCTGACTGTTCACTCATAAAATTGTAGATAAGCCGTAACTGGCTTTTACTCTTATTACTTCCGGTACGGAGGATTTCATCCACAACTTCTTCCGGAATTGGGATTTCCCCGGCATACAGGGCAGACATATGCTCCTCAATCTTCCGGATCTGCTGATTTACAGTTGGTAATTCGGGCAAAGATAAAGCAGAGGCGATTTCTTCCTCTGCTTCACTCAATCCATCTTCTCCTGTATCTGTAACTAACTGTATACCAATTCCGTCAAGATGCTCTCTTCTGCTATTGCTGTCAGTGCGTTCATATGTGCTGTCCATGCCATCGGATCGGCTTCCTTGTCCGGTGCCGGTTTGTTCTTCAGCAATTTCTCCATCTGGCTCTCCATTCTCTCCTGAGCCGCTTTCTCGATCTCCAAAAGATGCTTGTTCAGCTTCCCTGTCAGGAAAAGGCTCTGGTAAAGGCTGTTCTTGTGTTCCTTCAGAAATGTTCTCCTCAGCATCCCGTATTTCCCGATTGTCACTTCTTCTTCCTCTACGGTCAGGTTCGGAAACAGGTAGTCCCCCTTGCGATGATAGGTCAGTTCCATAGTCAGTTCCTCCTTCATTATCCTCAATATCATTTATTCTCTCTTCTGTGTCCTGTATTTTATTTTCACGCATTAACGTGTTAAAGTTATTATAATTCCTCTCTTCAGAATTTTCAAGACCTTTCCTGATTTCTTCCAGAGAAATTTTATGTACCGTTTTTCCAATATCAATCAGTACACTCTCAGCGAGCTGGCTTGCAGCATTTCCAAGAAAAGTCAATACGGAAAGCCTGTTATAATCGGTGATGTGCATGAAATCCTCTTCTTCAAGAATCAACATAGGATCAAGTCCGCATCTTCTTGCAAGCATATAATATACACTGTCCGTTGCAAGCTGCCGGAAATCGTTCCGAATCGTCCCTTCATCCAGGTCTTCCAGATAGGTTCCTTCTGTTGCATACGATAAGCCATCCAGATAATCCTCCAGATTTTCATTGACCATCTCTTTTGCCACAGACATCAACGCATCTGCCAGATCTGCCGTATCTTTCTCTTCCAGATTATAAACATCAGAAAGATGTGCAAGCACTTCTCCCCTCTGATGTTCCTGAAGCTGCCACAGGTATGGTGATCTGCCGCCCTGTACCATATGGGTATCTTTTATATCGAACACATACCGGATTTTTGCTTTTGTCCCTGTTTCATCCAGCAAAGCAATTCCTTTTGCCCCTCGGTTTACCCATCTCATCATCTTCTCATTCCACAATTCCAGGGATGCACATGCAGTTGCCTGTGGACGCTGTGCATAAATGAGAAGCTGGTCAGTAAAGGAATAACGGTATAATCTGGCGGCAGTATCCAGATATTTCATCCAGTCTGCCGGGGAACTGGCTATGTCAGTGGCATACCATTCTGCCATACCACGAATCTCCTGTACTCTTGCCATGTCTCTTCCTCCAATCTTTAATTTTTGCTTTATCCTTTATGCTTTCTTTTCGGAAATTCCAAATGAAATTTCGGCTTTCCATTTTCCAATGTCATCAGAAGATCTGCATCAAACCTGGAGTCTTTCTTTTTGGAATATAACCCTTTTACATGGGTACAAGCCTTATCCAGAAGTTCTTTTGCCATTTTCTTGTCCAGTTTCTTCTCCATACCTTCTAAAAATCGGTTATCCTTCCAAAGAGCAAAATCACACTGACGGTTCGAGCAGTAAAAATTCCTTTTCCCCTCAAAAATATCAGAACCGCAGACCGGGCATTTCCCAATTAATTCTTTTGCTGTCTGAAAACGATTTCTTTCTTCCTCTGGGATTTTTCTGCAGCCATTCAGGATTTCTTCCAGCATGGTTACAATATCATCCATGAACTGTTCTCCATTAAGCTCCCCTCGTTCCATCAGCAAAAGCCTGTTCTCCCATTCGGCTGTCAGTCCTGCAGATTTTAAATTCTCCGGCATTACACGAATGAGTTCCCTGCCCTCTGCTGTTGGAATAATCTGTTTCCCCTTTCGCTGTGCATATCCGGATGCCACCAGTTTTTCAATGGTGCTGGCTCTCGTTGCAGGTGTTCCAAGCCCTTTTTTCTCTGTCTTTTCATCAAATTCTTTATTACCTGCTGTTTCCATTGCTGCAAGAAGCGTATCTTCATTGAATGATTTCGGTGGAGAAGTATAATGGATACTTGTTTCTGCCTTGACATTAAAAAGCTGCATACCTTTCTGGTATCCGTATGGAATTTCCAACTGTCTGTCTGAATCCTCTTTCTCCGTTTTTACACAATGACTGCGAAAGGCTTTTTCCACGTCTTTAAATCCCATCTGCACCGCTGTTTTTCCTCTGGCAGTAAACTCATTTTTCTGACAGTTCACAGTAACATCTGTCTGTTCATACAGATAATCTTCCCCGACTGCCTGAAGTACCTGCTGTCCAATCAGTATCATCAGATTCTTTTTATCCTCTGACAAATCCATGATTCCTTTTTCCACAGCCTCTTTTGTCGGAAGAATAGCGTGATGGTCAGATACCTTTTCATTATTTACAACTCTTTTTATGTTATGTCCTAACTGCCCATATTCTACAAAAGGCAGCATCAACGGCATTTTCCCTGCCAGTTCTTCTACTGTTCCAATCATTTCTTCTGTAACAAAGCGGCTGTCTGTCCTCGGATACGTTACCAGCTTTTCTTCATATAATTCCTGTAAAAGATCAAGCGTTTTCTTTGCCGTAAATCCAAAATACCGGTTCGCTTCCCTCTGCAGGCTTGTCAGATCATATAATTTAGGAGGGGATACTTTCTTCTGTTCTCTTTTTAGCTCTGTAATAATTGCCTCAGAACCGTCGCATAATGCTACCAGAAGTTCTGCGTCTGCTTTATTGGTAATGTTCTCTGATACGGCAACGAGCTTTCCATCTGTCAGTTCCACTCTGTAAAAGGTTTCTTTCTGAAAATGCTCAATCCTGTCCTGCCGTTCCGTCAGCATGGCAAGAGTTGGTGTCTGTACTCTTCCAACTACCAGTTTTTTATAATACTTTGTCGTATAAGCTCTGGTAGCGTTCATTCCAATCAGCCAGTCTGCCTGTGCCCTGCATACCGCCGCCATGCAAAGGTTACTGTAAAAGCCGGCATCTTTCATCTCATGGAAACCATTTCGTATTGCTTCATCTTCCATAGAGCTGATCCATAATCGTCTGACTGGTTTTCTACATCCGGACAGATCATATACTCTCTGGAAGATCAATTCTCCTTCCCGTCCTGCATCACAGCCATTTACCAGATACTCTATATCTTCCCGGTTCATCAGATCCTTTAATACTGAAAACTGCTTCTTTTTATCTGCTGACACCTGTAGCTTCCACGTTTCAGGAATGATCGGCAGGTCATCAAACTGCCATTTCGCATATCTTTCATCATATTCTTCCGGTCGTGCATATTCTGCCAGATGTCCAAGACACCAGCTCACAAGGCAGTTTTCTCCCTCCATATACCCGTCCTGTTTTTTATATGCAGACAAATTTTTCGCATAACTTTGTGCTACACTTGGTTTTTCTGCAATCACTAAAAATCTCGCCATTTTTCGTCCTTTCTGAAAAGGACAGCCAGAGTAGCTGTCCCTTTCCTGTATCTTATTTTTCTGTGCTAAACCTCAGAGAACAGAAATCTTAATCTTCCTGTCCATCTTCATTTTCCTGTTCTTCATTAATAAACGGTCCGTCTGTAAATTCAAGTTGTTCACTGACAAAACCATCTTCTTTTTTACGACCATATTTCAGATATACAACCACTGCACCAATACCAAGTCCCCCTGCTAATACAATGGTACAGAGTTTCCAGATGTCTGCACCGCCTGTATTTTTCTGCGTTGTTTCTTCTTCTGTTTCTTTTTCCACAGCAGGTGTTGTTTCTGTGGTTGTTTCCGGAATCACTACCTTCTGTTCTTCCTCTGTCTTGCTGTCCTCTGTTTCATCCAGGAATTCTGCAAGGTCATTTTCATCAACCAACGACATCATATAGACATTTTCTGATGTGCTGGAACGGTCAATTACCATATAAAAAGTATTTCCCTTTTTTGTCTGGATGGTAAGGAACTGCTTTGTATCATCATTTTCCTTATCATCGACCAGTTGTGCATTTCCCGGCGTAGAAAAGGCAGAGGAATCACTTTCTGCGATCACTCTGCCCGTATCCTCCGTATTTTCTTCTGTGGTTGCCTCCGATGATGTTTCTGCCACAACCTCGGTAGTTGTTTCTTCCGCAGGCGGATCAGCATTTGCATATACAGTTGCAAACGAAAATCCCGAAAGCATTGTAACTGCCATTACAATCATCATCAGTTTTTTTACTACTTTATTTTTCATGTTCTAAGCCCTCTCTTTCCGGTATCTGTACATCAGATCCTTTGTTATTTTCTTTGTTTCCGTCTTTCTTTTCTCTTGCATCTTCTATTGCAATACCGCCTTCTTCATCCAGCCGAATCGTTGCCGTTCCTTTCTGAATCCCATCAAGCAGTACAAGAAGTTCCCTGCTGTCCAGCTTCAGTGAACGGAAAGATTTGATAATTTCTATGTCCTCCATCTGCTGTTTTAAATCATTCTGCTTTTTCAGATGCTTCTGCAGTTCTGCAATCTTTTCTTCTGTTTTCTGAATATCATCCAGAACTTTTTTTAACTTCATATTCATCTACCCTGTCACCTCCTAATGCAGACGACCAAATGCCATAAAATGTTCCTGCCAGTAAGAACTTGCAATGCTTGTATACTGTACCGGCTTTCCGCAATGTATCATCATATTGTTGCCAACATAAATTCCTACATGACTCGCTCCGCTTGTGTTATAAGTTCCCTGGAAGAAAATCAGATCTCCCGGTTTTGCTTCTGATGGGGATACCTGTGAACAATGAGAACGAAGTTCATCGGCAGTACACCTTCCTATGTTCCACCCATTTCCACAATTATTGATTACCCAGCTTACAAATCCAGAACAGTCAAAACCACTTGGAGAATAACCACCCCATACATAAGGCACTCCCAGATATTTCTCTGCTTCCCGTATCATCTTTGCGAATTGCGGGTCAGATAACGCTTCACCAGGAATCGTATAGCCAAAACCACTACTTCCTGTCGGAATGGAATTCAGGTCAAACAGGTAATCCCTGTTTCCATAATATCGGTTATACGCATCGTATCTTTCCTGTTCCTCTTCTGTCATACGGCTTCTTAACACCGTATCCAGATTATGATTGGTCATAGTAACATCCAGACGGTTCACTTCTTTTGTTGTTGTCACTTCCACTTCCTGACTTCCGTTGCTGTCAGCTATGTAAGCCTCCCATGTCTGATGTCCATGGGCAGATGCCGCCGCATGATTATCATAATAAACATCAAACTGCACACCATATCTTGCGAAAGCTCCGGTATCTTCTACCACATATTCCACGCCATTCATCACTACATGAGTACCGATCGGAACAAAAGGATTTGTCGCATCTACGGCAATCGTGTGGTTTGCGGTAGGCATTGCTCCACTTGCGGTCGGTCCGCCACTCCACTGACCACAGCAGATGGAACAGTTGCAATATCCACTGGTAACAACCTGTCCCAATGATTCTCCAACCCGGACAGTTTTTGTTTCTGTTACAGTTTCTCTGGTAGACTGTGTATTGATTCCATATTGCTGCTGAAAGATTTCTTTTATCTCGTCTGCGACTTCGGCATAAGTAAAACCGCCATATTTCACTGTCAGATAAGAAATAAGCTGATATGGATTGTGTCCGATCTCATCAATCTGATAACGGTATTCATCATAATCCGGATGCCTGGATTCTATTTGATTGATCTGTGTGTTCAATGCCTCCTCCAGAGCTTTATACGCATTTTCTGCAGCATAAATATCTTCATCCGTACTGGAATAACTGGTTGAAATGATCGCTGAAGAACCACCCTGCAAAACTGCACTACAACTGGAAAAACTGGCTACTATCAGAACAAAAATCAGTCCAAAAAGAGCTACTGTAGCAAAGATTCCTTTGTTTTGTGCCGCCACCATTTTGACTGCATCTTTTGTTTTTTCTGTAAATCTTTGTGCCGATGTGATTGCCGCATCTTTGGCTTTTTTACTTTCTTTTGCCGCCCGGCACTGCTTTTGGTATCGTTTTTTCTGTAGTAATTTTTGAAGTGCTGATTTTTTCTTCTGGTCAGCTTCTCTCTTCACTGCATTTTTTGCCTGATTTCCGTAAGCAGCATCAAACATCAGCCTGCTATTTTCTGCTTCATCCAGCATATTTTCTGTCAGACGGGCAGATTGTTTCCTGCTTTCCCTCAATCGCTGCCGGACATAAATGGACTTTCTTGCAAGACTTTCCCCCGCAAGTTCCATCCTGTGTGCCCCTTCCACAGCAGCGTTATCATCTTCTGCTTCATGGGCTTTCCAGTGTCCCACAGTAAAAGCAGCATTTTTCACTGCCGAAGCTGATTTGCGGATTCCGGTTCCTGCTCCATGTACCATGCCATCCCCTTCATCTCCAAAAGAAAGCCGGGACTGTTTTTTCTGTTCTTTCAGTATCCGTTCCCGCTTTACCTTACCTTTGATCTCATCCTGAAATCCTTCCAGTGATTCTTCTGTAACCTGAGATGTTTCACGATAACGGATATTTTCTTTTTCCGCAGTTTTTTGTTGTCTGGAAGCCTCCTTTTCCTTCCGTTTTTCTCTTTCTGCGTAATCTCTGACCATTTTTCTCTGTCTAAGTTTTCTGCTGTCCACTGCGGTTTCCAGAGCAGCACGTTCACTTCTTGGCTGTCCCCGGATACTTTCTGTACGAAATACGGCATGTTTATCTGGCCCGGAATCTTCCGTTAAAGACATATCTTCCTTCGCATCCTCATTCCCCAGATCTTGTTCCATTTTCACTTTTTGTTCTTCATCTATACTGTATCTGGTTATATCAGAGGGTTTCTTTCTGGTCGGTATATCTTTATTTTCCGTTATTCGCTCCCGTCGATTTTTTCCGAAATCTTCTTCTTTTTTCGGATTTCTGGAAACTTCTATATCCTCATCACGACTGGTGATCCGTTTTTCTTCCTTGTTATGCAGGTTTTCTTCCCTAAGACCATCCCTGCTCATCTTATGGACGGTTTTATCTCTGGCTTTATATTCATGCTCCTGCAATTTCACCATCCCCTTTGCTGCGGTTTTTCTTTAATTCGCTTTGTCTTTGTACACTTCCCATTTATGTGAGATTTCATCTACATTAGAAAGAATCGAAGTCAAAAGCATATCCAGCATCCTTTCACTCAGCCCTTCCTTTTCTCTCAGATAAAAAAGCACCTGCTGTAAGTCAATCATTTCTGACAGGAAAAGCATATCATCCAACATTTCACCAAATACTTCTTCACCGTTGCTGTCCTTTCCTGCCTCTAAAAGCTGCTTAACCTTTTCATCGGCCTGCAGTTTTTTCATCATTTCTACACAAGCCTCTTCTGTGCATCCTTCACATGGATTTGCCATACAATTATTTTCCATTCTGTAATCCTCCGTTTTCTCTGTTTTGTGCTATCTTTTTTACAACTACTCTTCATCTCTTTCCCCGATTCCAAGACGCTTCCGCTTTTCTACTTCATCTGGTTTGGAAGTCATGAGTGCATACAGCATCAGTGAATTATCGAATTTATCCTTGAATGGAATAATCGTACTTCCATAAAAAACAAGTCCCTCACCTTCTCCACTGTTGGTAACATAAGAAAGCTGATGTGGAGAAATGTTCAACTGTTTCGCAAGAATCTGTCTGTCCCCGGAAGCCTGATTCAGCATCAGGATAAAATCAGAGTTTTCAAAGATATTTTCAATTTCCCTTGATGCAAGCAAATCCTTGACATTCTGTGTAATACCTGTCGGGATACCACCCCACTTACGGAATCGCTTCCAAATTTCCACACTGTATGCTGCTGTCTGTTCTTCTTTCAGCAGCAAATGAAACTCATCAATATAATATCGGGTACTCTTATTTGCAGAGCGATTGATTGTTACTCTATTCCAGACCTGATCCTGTACAATGAGCATCCCCAGTTTTTTCAACTGTTTCCCAAGGTCTTTAATGTCAAAGCAGACCATACGGTTATTCAGTTCCACGTTTGTTCTGTGATTAAATACTTTCAGAGAACCATTAACATAAATTTCAAGGGAAGTAGCAAGCCGCTGTGCTTCCTGCTCTTTCTGCTCCCGGAGAAGATTGTATAAATCTTCCAGTATTGGCATATTCTCTGGCACTGGGTCAGAAAGATAATCCTGATAAACCAGACGCACACAACGGTCAATGATAGTCATTTCCACTGGTTCCAGACCATTTTTACCTCCCACGATCAACTCGCATAAAGACAGGATAAAATCTGACTTTAGAGATAACGGGTCATCATCATCTGCATAATCAAGGTTAATGTCCATCGGATTAATATAATCATGACTGGTTGGCGAAATCCTGATAACCTGTCCATGAAATGCCCGAACAAGTGGGTAATATTCCCCTTCTGGATCGCAGACGATAATATCATCTCTTGTCACAATAAAAGCATTGGCAATTTCACGTTTTGCAGCAAAGGATTTACCAGAACCCGGTGTACCAAGTATCAGACCATTCGGGTTCTTTAACTTCTTTCGGTCTGCCATGATCAGATTATTGGAAAGGGCATTTAATCCATAATAAATAGATTCCCCACCCATAAATAATTCCTGTGTGGTAAACGGGACAAAAATTGCTGTGGATGTTGTAGTCAGTGCCCTTTTGATCGGAACCAGATTCATCCCAAGAGGCAGACAGCTCATCAGTCCCGGCTCCTGCTGATAGTCCAGACGTTTCAACGCACAATTATATTTCTGTGCAATTCCTGCAGTCTGAAATACTACATTTTCAAGTTCCTGCTTCGTCTGTGCAGTATTTAAAAACAATACCGTCACAAGGAACATTCTCTCATTTCTGGACTGTAAATCTTCCAGAAGCCTTTTTGCTTCCCCACCGTATGTATTTAAGTCTGATGGGATAATGTCCATGTCATATCCGGAACGTACCGCTTTTTTCTGCTCCTCAATTTTCATCCTGTTAATATCTGTTACCTTACTCTTTACCAGTTTAATCGCCTTCATCTGGTCGATAGATTGGATATGGAGATTGACCATCAGGTTACAGTCCATTTCCAGAAATTCCGCAAGCATCTTGTCAGTAAGCTCCGGTGCAAGAATCTGCAAATAAGAAACAGCCCCTATCGTACCACCCATCTGAAAATCCCTGCCATTTTTAAACACAAAACTGGTCGGAGCAACATAATCTTTGGTACTCAGTCCTGTCCGAAGCACATCATCATAAGAAAAATGGAACGGAACCTTACTGTCCTGATTAAAGGTTTCATACATGATCTGAAGTCTTTCTTCTCCATTTAGTGGATAAGCCGAAACTCCAAGAATCTTAAAGTTATTGAGAATATCCGATTCAATCCTCTCCAGCTTCGGTTTTGCTTCCCGGATGCTGTCCGCTTCAATGCCAAATGTAATATATTTGGTACGGAGCAATCCATTATTTCCTTTGGAAAGCTGATTCTTTAACATCTGTGCAAATTCCATACGCAGCTCATCAAATTCATCATCCTGTGGCTTGATAAGGATAACTTTTTCAAATTCCGCCATGTTACTGTGCTGATTGATAAAAGACAACTGAAAATGAATAGTGCTGTCAAAGTAATTTAAAAAATCACACCAGTTTTCAAAGATTGCGTTCTTATCCTCATTCTGTGCCAACTGATAGTTGATGTCATAAAACCGGATCGTTTTTGAATAAAACTTATCCTGCACCCGGCAGATCCCATCCTTTGCCATCTCATGATATGGAATAGACTGCTGTGCTGAAATCTGTTTTTCCTTTGCTGTATCTGCTTTCACTGCTGTCTTATTTGTCCCTGTCTTTACAGGTTTCCTGTTTCCTGCCGCTTTTTGCCCGGATGTGGAAGCCTGTTTACTTTTTCTCTTTTTTGCGTCTTTTTTTGCCTGACGCTTGGCTTCTTTTTCTGCTTTTTCAGCAAGTTTTGCTTCTCTTTTTTCACTTTTCTTATCTGCCCTTTCCTGCTCTTTACGCAGCTTTGCTTCATATTTCTGTGCCTGTTTTAATGCTTTCTTTTCCCTTCTGGTTATCTTCCTTTTGGGTCTGCGGACACCTCTTTGTCTTTCCAGTGCTTCATAACCAGTTACCATCGGTTCTTTGCGTAACTTTCCGCTCACTGGATTTTCTCCATCTGGCAGTGGTTCTGAAACTTCCTGCCCATCTTCCTTATCCAGCCAGTAATCATCCGGATATAAACTGTCCTCCAACTGTTCTGGCAATGCTTTCTTATTTTTTCTTTTTAACACGTTCCCTTCCTCCTTTCTTTCTGACTATCCTCTGTTTTTTCTCATACATATTTTCCACCTGATACTTCCTTACAGATGGCCGGATAAACCGGACCACAATTATATTCTTCAGAACTTTTTCTAACGGAAGCCCATCCTTCTCATACATGGCAAATACAAATGCCGGAAGCATCAGAAGACACATTCCGGTTGCAGCATTACTGGAACCGATCACTCCTCTGGTCAAAAAATAAAACGGTACTCCCACTGCTGCCGCAAGTCCAAAACAGATAAGCTGTCTTTTGGTAAGATTTAAAATAATCTTGTTTTTTACTTTGGTCAGATCTTTTGGTACAGATACAAAAGCCATCATTTTCCCCCTTCCTGCTAATGGGCATTAAACACACTTTTTGCAAAATTACCTGTTTTCATCAGACTGAAACACAGAATCACTGTATATGCCATCACACCAAACAATGCGGAATGTACGTTATCTGACATCTGGATATTTGCCACAAGGACTGCGTAGATTCCCACACAAACCATCATGAAAAATCCCTGAAATGCCAGTGCAAATAATCCCCGCAGATAGTTGTTTCCAATCTGTCCCCATTCCCTGTTTGACATCGTTGCAAATGGTATTGCACCGACCGAGGAATACAGATAAATCTCAATCATTCGTCCATACAAAATAACTGTGATCAATACAGATATAATCTTCATACACAGGCTCACCAGCATCGTTTCCAGTGCCAGTATGACAAGTTCACCGATTTCCATAGATTCCATAGCTGTTTCCATCGTACTGATCATCGTATCTATATTGATCGCTGTATCAGAACTGATGACACCTGCCGCCCGGCTTACCACCGTCTGTCCGACATCAAATACCGCCATAGTAATTGTGAACGTGTGGCTGACAATCCAGACTGCCACCCACATCTTGAAAAAATATTTAAAGAACATCCATGTGTCCAAATCATGCATGTTATTTTTTTCTGTGAGCATGGAAATCAATTCATAACAAAGTACAAAAGTGATAATCATACCGGCAATCGGAACAATTACCGAATCGGAAAGATTCTGTATCATGCTGAAAATGTTCCCATTCCAGCCCTGCGGTGTCTGCCCAACCTGAGCAGCAATCTGACCGGTCTTTTCATTGACATCGGTATACATTGTTGTCAGGTTGGAACTTACCATGCCTGTCAGAAGATTCCTCATCCATTCTTCAATCGCTTCAAATATCCGATCCATGAGTCATCTCCCTCCTAAGTTTCTCAGCTAAACAAACCGGAAAGTAACGGTACAAGCTGGGTGCCGATCAAAACAACACCGCCTCCCGCCATCAGCTGTTTTATCCCCAATTAGGTGTAAAACTCTGCTCGATGGCGGGCGGCGGCGT
>OGQN01001410.1_pt1 | contig 19657 bp, 17 predicted proteins | sample 1553231 | NCBI WGS metagenome assembly OGQN01 (sample SAMEA2579950, study PRJEB22360) | human gut metagenome | biome: human gut; feature: human-associated habitat; material: faeces | place: Denmark | collected 2008/2010 | reverse complement strand
AGCCCACGCACCCCCAACACAAGGGCCCCCGGCGGCTCGGCCTGCCGTATCATCGCCAACGATGTCTATGAGAACGACGCCGTCCGTGCGTACGCCGAGTATGTGGACCTGGACACCCTGTACCGTGAGTCCGACATCATCACCATCCACACCCCGCTGCTGCCGGAGACCACCGGCATGATCGACCGCGAGGCCATTGCCAAGATGAAGGACGGCGTGGTGTTCATCGACAACGCCCGGGGCGAGCTGATGGATATCGATGCCGTCACCGAGGCGGTGGAGTCCGGCAAGTTCGGCGCGCTGTTCATGGATGCCTTCCCCGGCGAGACCGGCATCATCCACGTTCCCCACGATGAGGACATCATCCGTACCCCCGGTATGCCCTACTTCAAGCTGAAGTACCTGCGCTCCTTCGTCAACGTCTACCACACGCCCCACATGGCCTTCTTCACCGAGGAGGCCGCGGAGCAGATGGCCGAGTGCGGCGTCAACAGCATCTATGAGATTTTGACAGAGGGCAAGTCCAAGCACGAGATCCCCTGCTGAGCAGAGCAGTGACCCATACTTTAACAGGAGGAAAACTATGATTTTCGACGCAAAGCATGAAATGATCCGCAAGCTGGTCCGCCAGTTTGCCGAGACCGAGCTCACCACCGAGGTCCTTGACAAGGTGGAGGAGACCGGCGAGTTTCCCGAGGAGATCGTGGACAAGATGGCCAAGTGCGGTTTCCTTGGCCTGAAGATCCCCCGCGAGTACGGCGGTGCCGGTGCCGATACCCTGGCCTATGTCATCATGATCGAGGAGATCGCCCGTGTCTCTGCTGTGGCCAGCCTGTACGCCAATACCCCCAACTCTCTGGGCGGCGGCCCCCTGATGCAGGCGGGCACCCCCGAGCAGCTGGAGAAGTATCTCCGTCCCTCCGTGGAGAACAAGGTGAAGATCGTCTTCGGCCTCACCGAGCCGGGCGCCGGCTCCGACGCCAGCAGCATGGTCACCACCGCCGTGAAGGATGGCGACGACTACATCCTCAACGGCCGTAAGTGCTTTATCTCCGGCGCGCCTCTGGCCGACTACTGCATCGTCTACGCCAAGACCGACATGAGCCGCGGCAATAAGGGTATCTCCGCCTTTATCGTGGACATGAAGGCGCCCGGCGTCTCCTGCGGCAAGCACGAGGCCAAGATGGGCCTGGTGGGCTACGCCACCTCCGACGTAGTGCTGGAGGATGTCCGCGTCCACAAGAGCGATATGCTGGGCAAGGAGAACATGGGCTTTATCAACGCCATGAAGACCCTGGACGGCGGCCGCCTGGGTGTGTCCGCCCAGTCTATCGGTCTGGCCCAGGGCTGCCTGGATGAGGCCATCAAGTACTCCAAGGAGCGCGTTCAGTTCGGCAAGCCCATCTGCAAGAATCAGGCGATCGCCTTCATGCTGGCGGATATGGCAACCAAGCTGACCGCCGCCAAGGAGCTGGTCTATATGGCCGCCCAGATGAAGGACAGAAACGACCCCAACGCCTCCATGTACTGCTCCATGGCCAAGTACTTCGCCTCCGAGACGTGCAACGAGATCGCCGCCAAGGCCGTGCAGATCCACGGCGGCTACGGGTACATCAAGGAGTACCCCGTCGAGCGTAAGTACCGCGACTGCCGCGTGTTCACCATCTACGAGGGCACCTCTCAGGTCCAGCAGATGGTCATCTCCGGCAATTTGCTGAAGTAATGCGGAAAGGAGCAAGAATAGAATGAAGCTTATCGTTTGTGTCAAGCAGGTGCCCGACACCTCCGGCAAGGTGGCCGTCAACGCCGACGGCACGCTGGACCGCGCCTCCATGCAGACCATCATCAACCCCGACGATATGAACGCCGTCGAGGCCGCCCTGGCCCTGAAGGACCAGCTGGGCTGCCCCGTCATCGCCGTGTCCATGGGGCCTCCTCCCGCCGCCGGTATGCTGCTGGAGCTGAAGGCCATGGGCGTGGACAAGGCCGTGCTGGTGTCCGCCCGTGAGTTCGGCGGCTCCGACACCTTCGCCACCTCCCAGATCCTGGCCGCCGCCATCAAGAACCTGGGCGTGGACAAGGATGACATCATCTTCTGCGGCCGTCAGGCCATCGACGGCGACACCGCCCAGGTGGGCCCCCAGATCGCCGAAAAGCTGGAGATCCCCCAGGTGTCCTATGTGGCCGACATCGAGAAGGACGGCGACACCCTCACCGTCCGCCGTATGCTGGAGGACGGCTATATGACCGTGCAGGTGCAGACCCCCTGCCTGCTGACCTGCATCAAGGAGCTGAACACCCCCCGCTACATGACCATCCGGGGCATCCTGGACTGCGACGCCGAGCCCGTCACGGTGTTGGATTACAACGCGCTGAAGGACGATCCCCTCATCGAGGTGGACACCATCGGTCTGAAGGGCTCTCCCACCAATATCTACAAGAGCTTTACGCCTCCCCGCAAGGGCAGCGGCATGATGCTGGAGGGCAGCGGCAAGGAGACCGTGGAGCGGCTGTTCGGCATCCTGTCCGCCAAGCACATCATCTGAGAAGGGAGAAACGATATGTCTACTTTTATGAATACCGATCCCAAGGCCTTCTCCGGCGTGTGGGTCTTTTGCGAGCAGCGGCAGGGCAAGATGATGCCCACCACCTTTGAGCTGATCTCCGAGGGACGCAAGCTGGCCGACGAGCTGGGTGTGCAGCTCAGCGGCATCCTGCTGGGCGACAGCGTGGACAACATCGCCGCGGAGCTGGGCGGCTACGGCGCGGATAAGGTCTACGTCTACAACAGCCCCCTGCTGAAGGACTACACCACCGACGCCTACACCAAGATCATCACCGACGCGGTGCACGAGTTCAAGCCCGAGATCATGCTCTTCGGCGCCAGCCATATCGGCCGCGACCTGGCGCCCCGCTGCGCCGCCCGTCTCCACACCGGCCTGTGCGCCGACTGCACCCACCTGGACGTGGATCTCAACGGCTATATCAACTTCCTTCGCACCGGGTCCTCCCTGGACGTGGACGCCATGAACTTCGAAACCAAGCTCTTTGACGTCAACACCAACCTGAAGATGACCCGTCCCGCCTTCGGCGGCCACCTGATGGCCACCATCGTCTGCCCACGCTTCCGCCCCGCCATGGCCACCGTGCGCCCCGGCGTGATGAAGAAGCGCGAGTTTGACGAGAACGGCGCGAGCAAGGTGGAGCTCATCCACCCCGCCTTTACCCTCACCGAGGCCGACATCCACACCAAGGTGCTGGAGATCGTCAAGGCCGCCCGCGCCATGGTGGACCTGACCGGCGCTGAGGTGGTGGTCTCCGTGGGCCGCGGCATCGCCAAGGACGTGGAGAAGGGCATCGCCCTGGCCGAGGAGCTGGCCGCCCTCATGGGCGGCGTGGTGGGCGCGTCCCGCGCCGTGGTGGACGCCGGCTGGATGACCGCCGACCACCAGGTGGGCCAGACCGGCAAGACCGTCCATCCCCGCATCTATGTGGCGCTGGGCATCTCCGGTGCCATCCAGCACAAGGCCGGCATGCAGGACTCCGAGTGCATCATCGCCGTCAACAAGAGCGACGTGGCCCCCATCTTCGAGGTGGCGGATTACGGCATCTGCGGCGACCTGTTCAAGGTGGTCCCCATGATGATCGAGGAAATGAAAGCCCTGAAGAAGTAATATCCCCCTCCCCACAGCGGGAAAGCCCGAAGGCACCGTCCTCCGGGCTTTCCTGCATCCTGCCCTTGCTATTTTCCCCGGGATGCGCTATACTGTCCGGGTATTTTCTGTGAAAGGAGGCCCTTCCATGCCGGAAGCCGTACATATCCCCTGGCAGCCCATCGGCGGCGGGCGGGCCAGCGAGGCCATCTATGACCAGCTGCGGGAGCTTATCACCTCCGGAGTGCTGAAGCCCGGCGACCGCCTGCCCTCCGAGCGTGCCATGATGGAGCAGCTCCACCGTTCCCGTCCCACCATCCGCGAGGCCCTGCGTATGCTGGAGCAGGGCGGCTATGTGGCCTCCACCCACGGCGCCAGCGGCGCCGTGGTGCAGGAGCTGACCATCGACGGCGTGGAGCAGCCGCTGTCGGCCATGCTCCAGCTGAACCAGATATCTCTGGAGGAGCTGGGCGAGTACCGCGCCGTCAACGACGGCACCATCGCCGGCTGGGCGGCCCGGCGCCGCACCGACGAGGATCTGGCGGCGCTGGACAGCTGTCTCACGGCGGCGGAGCAGGCCCTGGGCGACTACCGCCGCTTCGCCGAGCTGGACGTCCGTTTCCACAGTCTGCTCTCCCGCGCCACCGGCAACCAGGTGGCCATGATCGTCACCGATGTCCTGGGCCAGGTGGAGCAGCATACCCTGCTGAAAAAGATGGAGACGCTGAACGACAGCGCGTGTCTGGCCCTGGAACGCCGTATTCTGGCGCGCCACCGGGAGATACTGAGCGCTATCCACCGGCAGGATGACGCGGCTGCCAAACAGGCCATGCGCGAGCACACCCGCGCCGCCGCCACTGATCTGAAGGTCTGACCCCCAAAGCCTTCCCCTTGGGGGTGGTTTCAAAAGGAGGGGGCCGGAGCCCCCTCCTTTGTCGTTTCAAGGGGATAGGATCCTTAAGGAAAGGGGGAAATTCGAAATCCCCCTTTCCTTAAGTGGCGTTCTTTGGCTGCTTTCTTTCGACACGAAAAGAAAGCAGCTCGCGCCCGCAGGCGCGAAATCCTCCCAGCTGCCCCGCAGCGTCAAAAAACGTCCCCGCCGCAGGCGGCATTTTCTCCGCCCCAACTTCCATTTCCTGCCAAATTTTCCTGTTTTTATTTCCGGTAACAGAAAAAATGTGTAAAATTTCCATAAAAAGGCTGGACAAACGGTGCAGCTGTGCTATAATCTGACTATCCGCAGAGGTACCTCTGCATTTGCGTTTTAATAACCATTAAAACGAGCGCACCTGCGGAAATCTACTACCATAAGGGGAATGAACAATGAAAAAAGCATTAGCAACCATTCTGGCCCTGGTCATGGCCATAGGGCTGTGCAGCATCAGCTGGGCCACAGATCCAGCGGCAACACAGGTGACCGAAACTACAGAAGTGCTTGATAACGGCTCCTATATCGTGAACGGCGAGGTCACCTTAACAGGTGGCGCGTTGACCGTAAAGCCCGGTGCAGCGGTGACGTTGGAACTGGCGGCAGGTTCTAAGCTGACGAATAAAGCCGGCAGCCATACCATTATCAACAATGGCAACTTGACTATTACCGGCACCGGCACGGTCGACAATGTGAGCCATGGGTGTGCAGCGCTGTACAACGCCCCCGGCGCTACTGCAACTTTGAATGGCGGTACATTCGATAGAAGCCATGAAGCTGGTGCGAGCACAGGCAACAACGGCGGCAATTCCTACTACACTATCAAGAATTTCGGCACGATTACAGTTAATCCTGGTGTCACCGTACAGCAGGATGGCACAGCGAACGGTGGTACCACAGGTAAGTACTCCAGCTTGTTTGCCAATGGCTGGTATGATATTACTACCGCTGGCCAACCCGGAAAAGAACCCGCCCATAGCAGCGATGCCGTTTTAGTCATTAACGGTGGTACCTTTAAGGGCGGTTTGAATACCGTGAAAAACGATGACGCTGGCAAACTGACTATCAATGACGGAACATTTACGAATATAGCGCAGCACGCGGTATTCAATGTGAACGAGGCAACGATAAAAGGTGGTAACTACACCATGAGCGGTAATGACAGCGTTCTTTATAATCGTAAATATGACGATGCGAATGATAAAGGACAAATGACCATCGAAAATGGTGTTTTTAAAGCCAAAGATGGCGTTCCGGCGATTAAAATTGCTGACGAGAATAGTAAACCGTCTGTCACCGGCGGTACTTTCTCCAGTGATGTGAGCGACTTTGTGGATTCTCAGCCTGTGGCCCAGAGAAACAATGGTGAATATGTGGTTGGAACATCCGCTGTTGTAAGTGCGGCGAATACAGACGGCTCTATTACTATTGTCGAGGGCAATGATGCCCAGTTGACTGGTGTTAACCCGGGTGTAAAGGTCGTTGTCAGGGGCAGTGCTGTTTCTGTCAATGGTACGCGCGTGACCAACGACGATGTTAACGGCTACACCGTTCCTTCTCGTTACTACTACTACCCCACCACCGACACCAAGACCACCGACACCAAGGGCAGCCCCAAGACCTTCGACGCGGGCATTGCTCTGTATGTCGGCATGGCGCTGACCTCCGCCGCCGGCGTGGCGTTTGTGGGCAAAAAGCGCGAGGACTGACACCGTTTTCCGCGGTGTCTTACCCCGGCGCCGTGTGAAATAACAGAAAAGGCACCCCGTCAGGGGTGCCTTTTCTCATGCCTCAAAATAGGCTTCTGCCTGCTGAATATTCCGCTGTATCTCCTGCCGCAGCGCCTCCAGCGTGTCGAACCTCTGCTCGCCCCGCAGCCGGCGGCAGAACTCCACCCGGAGCTCCTGCCCGTACAGGTCGCCCTCGAAGCCCAGCAGGTACGTCTCCACGGACACCCGATCGCTGTCGGACACCGTGGGCCGCGTGCCTACGTTGGTCACGCCGGCGCACCGCCGTCCGTCCGGCAGAAATACCTCCGTCACGTACACCCCGTGCGCCGGGGCCAGCACGTGCTCCGGCACCGCCAGGTTTACCGTGGGGATGCCGATGGTCCGCCCGATCCGCTGTCCGTGCTGCACCGTCTGGCTCAGGCAGTGCCGGTGGCCCAGAAAGTCCGCCGCGCGCTCCATGTCGCCCGCCTCCACCAGCGTCCGGATGTACGTGGAGCTGACCGTGATGCCCTCCCGCTGTACCGGCGGGATGATGTCGCACCCGATGCCCATCTCCGCGCACTTCTGCCGCAAAAGCTGCACGTTCCCGGCGTTTTTATGGCCGAACCGGTGGTCGTGCCCGGCCACGAAGTGCACCGCGCCGTATGTCCCGATCAGCATTTCCAGATAGGCCTCCCACGGCATGGTCATCATCTCCCGGTCAAAGGACGCGAAAATGACCCGCTCGATGCCGTACAGGCGCTCCATCAGCCCCTGCCGGTCCCGGTTGGAGTTGATCAGGTACACGGGCTGCCCCGTGACCACCTCCTTCGGCGGCCGGTCAAAGGTGAATGCCGCGGGGACGGCTCCCAGCTCCCGGGCGCGCTCCGCCGTCTTCCGCAGCAGTGCGCCGTGGCCCCGGTGCACGCCGTCGAAGAAGCCCAGGGCGATAACTGTCTTTTCCAAGTTGTTCACGCTCCGAAAAAGTTTTTCTCTGATGTCAGAACACCCGCTTCCCAGCGGCTCAGGCACAGAAACGCCCCGTCCGGGCCGTACACCCGGTACAGCCCCGGCTGCAAGCCCTCCGCCGCCAGCGGATTGCCGCACAGGCACCGTCTGTGGTCCCGTTCACCGGCGATGTGATAGGCCGGGTACTGCCGGAACAGCGAGTCGGTAGGGGAGAGCAGGGCCTCGCCCTGCGCCTGTACGTCCTCAATACTGCGGCTCTCCGCCAGTGTAAACCCAGCGGCCATGGTCCGCCGCAGAGCGCTCATGCATCCGCCGCAGCCCAGCGCCTGCCCGATGTCGTGGCACAGCGCCCGCACATACGTGCCCTTGCTGCACCGTATCCGCAGCCGCCAGTCGCCGTCCTCCGGCTCCAGCAGCGCCAGTTCGTGTATGGTCACCCGCCGTGGGGGCCGTTCGATCTCCTGCCCCTTCCGGGCCAGCTGATACAGCTTCTGCCCGTTGATCTTGATAGCCGAGTACATGGGCGGCACCTGGTCGATCTCCCCGGTGAACCGCGCCAGCACGTCCTCCAGCTGTGCCCGCGTCACGGACACAGGGCGCTCCGCCACCACCTCGCCGGTGGTATCCTGGGTGTTGGTCGTCAGCCCCAGCCGCAGCCCCGCGACGTACTCCTTGTCCCCGCCCTCGGCGTAGGACACCGCCCGCGTGGCGTTTCCCACGAACACCGGCAGCACGCCGGTGGCCATGGGGTCCAGCGTTCCGGCGTGGCCCACCTTTTTCGTTTTCAGTATGCCCCGCAGCTTGCCGCACACGTCCATGCTGGTCCATCCCGCGGGCTTGTCGATAATGATGATCCCGTCGGCCATGTTATCCCATGACCTCCGTATAGGCCGCCAGAATGGCCGCCTTCGCCTCGTCCATGGTGCCGTCCACCGTGGCCCCGGCGGCGCCCTTGTGGCCGCCGCCGCCCAGCACGCGGCACACGGCGCTGGCGTCCACCCGCGGTCCCGTCCGCAGCGACAGCTTCACCCGTCCCGGCTTCAGCTCCCGCAGCGTGATGCCGCAGTCGGTGCCCTGCACCAGCGCCGCCAGACTGCTCAGCTCCTCCACGTCGGACTCAGCAGCGCCCAGCTCCCGGCACAGCGCCAGAGGGATGGACATCACCACCACCCGGCCGTTGTCGTACAGCTCCATGTCCGCCACCATCCGGGCCTCCATGGCCAGCCGCACCGGCGACTTCGTGCGGAACAGTGCCTTGTTCACCGGCCCCACGTCGATGCCCCGCTCCATCAGCGCGGCGGCGATGCGGTGCGTCCGCGCCGTGGTGTTGGCATAGACGAAGCACCCGCAGTCTGTGGACACCGCCACATACAGCGCCAACGCCATCTCCGGCGTGATATCCGTCAGCCTGCCCACGATCTCATACACGATCTCGCCGCAGGCGGCGGCCTCCGCGTCCAGGCACGTCCGTTCCGCGAAGAACTCCTGGGATCCGTGGTGGTCGATGGCCAGGCAGATGTCGTTTTTATACGGCACCGCGTTCTCCGGCAGCAGATTGGGCGCGGCGATATCCACCGACACCACGCTCTGCGGCACAAAGCCCTTCGGTGCCCACAGCCCCTCGGCGTAGGGCGTGTACGTCTCCGTGATCTCCGGGTTTTCCAGCAGATACGCCGTCCGGCCCAGCGCCCGCAGGGCGCGACACAGCGCGGCGGCGCAGCCCACCGTGTCCCCATCCGGGCGCACGTGGGTCAGGATCAGCACGCCGTCCAGCGTCCGCAGAAAGTCCGCCGTCTCCTGCACCGTCAGCCGCGCGCTCATTCCCGGTCCTCCGGCAGCACGATGTCCGCGTTGGCGGGGTTGGCGGGCTTCACGTGGTTCAGCAGGTCCAGAATGTGCGCGCCGTGGGCGATGGAGTCGTCCATGAAAAACTGCAGCTCCGGCGTGTAGCGCAGGTCGATGGCCTGGCCCAGCTCGTGCCGCAGATATCCGGCCGCAGACTTCAGCCCCTTCATCAGGCCCTTTTCATCCGCGCAGTTCAGCGCGCTGATATACACCCGCGCGTACCGCAGGTCGCTGGTGGTGTCCACCCGCGTGATGGTCAGCATCCCCTCGGATACCCGCGGGTCCTTTACGGTGCGGAGCAGGGCGCTCAGCTCCTTGCGTATCTCCTCATTGATGCGCCCGATACGGTTTCCGGCCATAGACCGTTCCTCCTCTCAAGAAAAAGATGGGTGGGCGCTCGCCCACCCATCGGCTGTTTGTTATACCTCGATCTGCTCCATGGTGAAGGCCTCCACGATGTCGCCTTCCTTGATGTCGTTGAACTTCTCGATGCTCAGGCCGCACTCGTAGCCGGCCTGCACCTCCTTCACGGAGTCCTTGAACCGCTGCAGGGAGGCCAGCACGCCCTCGTGGATGACGATGCCGTCGCGGACCAGCCGTACCTGGCAGTCCTTGCGCTGCAGCTTGCCGTCCTGCACGTAGCAGCCGGCAACGGTGCCCACGCCGGACACCTTGTACGTCTGGCGCACCTCGGCGTGGCCCAGCAGCACCTCGCGGAACTTGGGGGCCAGCATACCCTTCATGGCGGCTTCGATCTCGTTGATGGCATCGTAGATCACGCGGTACATCCGCATATCCACGTTGGCCCGGGCGGCACTGTCGCGGGCAGCGGCGTCCGGCCGGACGTTGAAGCCCACGATGATGGCCTGGGAGGTGGACGCCAGCATGACGTCGCTCTCGTTGATGGCGCCCACGCCGCCGTGGATCACGCGGACGCGGACCTCCTCGTTGCTCAGCTTCTCCAGTGAGGACTTCACCGCCTCCACGCTGCCCTGCACGTCCGCCTTGACGATCAGGTTCAGGTTCTTCATCTCACCGGCCTGGATCTGGCTGAACAGATCCTCCAGCGACACCTTGGTCACAGGGGCGTTGGCCTTGGCCTTCTCCTCGGCCTTGCGCTGCTCCACCAGCTCGCGGGCCAGCTTTTCGTCGGCCACGGCGTTGAAGGTAGCGCCGGCGGAGGGTGCCTCGCTCAGACCCGTGATCTCCACAGGCACGCTGGGTCCGGCCTCGGTGATGCGCTGGCCCTTGTCACTGACCATGGCACGCACGCGGCCCACAGAGGTGCCCGCGATGATGATGTCGCCCTGATGCAGCGTGCCGTTCTGTACCAGCAGCGTGGCCACGGGGCCGCGGCCCTTGTCCAGCCGGGCCTCGATCACGGTGCCCTGCGCCGCGCGGTTGGGGTTGGCCTTCAGCTCGCCCACCTCGGCGGTCAGCGTCAGCATCTCCAGCAGATTGTCCACGCCCATGCCGGTCTTGGCGGAGATGGGGCACACGATGGTGTCGCCGCCCCACTCCTCGCACACCAGGCCGTACTCGGTCAGCTGCTGCTTGATGCGCTCGGGGTTGGCCTCGGGCTTATCCATCTTGTTGATGGCCACGATAATGGGGATACCGGCGGCCTTGGCGTGGTTGATGGACTCCACCGTCTGGGGCATGATGCCGTCCTCGGCGGCCACCACCAGAATGGCGATATCCGTCACCATGGCGCCGCGGGCGCGCATGGAGGTAAAGGCCTCATGGCCGGGGGTATCCAGAAATGTGATGGGCTTGCCATTGATCTGCACCTGATAGGCGCCGATGTGCTGGGTGATGCCGCCGGCCTCGCCGCTGGCCACGTGGGCGTTGCGGATATAGTCCAGCAGGCTGGTCTTGCCGTGGTCCACGTGGCCCATGACCACCACCACGGGTGCCCGGGGCACCAGGTCCTCATCCTTGTCCTGATGGTCGTCGATCAGGCGCTCCTCGATGGTGACGACGACCTCCTTTTCTACCTTGCAGCCCATCTCCTCGGCGATGATGGCGGCGGTGTCGAAGTCGATCATCTGGCTCAGGGAGGCCATCACGCCGTTCTTCATCAGGCACTTGACCACCTCTGCGCCGGTCTTCTTCATCCGGCTGGCCAGCTCGCCCACGCTGATCTCGTCGGGGATCTGCACGGTCACAGGGGTCTTCTTGATGACCTCCAGCCGTAGCTTCCGCAGCCGGTCGGCCTCCTCCTGCTTGCGCTTGTTGCTGGCGAAGCTATTGTCACGCCGCTGCTTATTGCTGCGGAACTTCTCCTTGCCCTGGGGGGCCTGCTGGTCCCGCTTGCCGCTGCTGCGGGCGTCGGCCATATCCTGCAATTTCTCGTCGTACTTGTCCAGATTGACGTTGGTGGCCTTGCGGGTGTCCACCACCTGCCGCTGGGGCACGCGGGACATGGGCTGTTTGGGCTGCTCTGCCTTGGGCGCGCCGCCCTGCTGGGGCCTGCCGCCCTGGCCCTGACCCTGTACCGGCGCGGATGCGCTCTGCGCCGGCTTGGCGGCGGGCTTCTCCGCCTTCTTCTCCTCCGGCTTGGCGCCCTCGGCGAAGATCACCGCGATGCTGCTCACCGGGTTGTGCTGGGTCAGATACTCAAAGATCAGGCTCAGCTCCCGGTCCTCCAGCACCTGCATATGATTTTTGGGCGTTTCGGCGTACTTGGTCAGGATCTCCGTGATCTCCTTCGTGGACACGCCGAAGTCCTTGGCCACCTCATGCACTCTGTATTTGTTAGCGATACTACCCAAATAAAGCCACCTCCATCTCAGTTGCTCGCGCCGCGCTCACGGCGCGCTGTGTTCCTGTTATCTGCCGGTCGTTTTCCGGCTTCCCTTGCCTTTCTTTACCGGCCGCGCGTTTTCATACCGTGCGCCGGGGGCCTCCTTCTTTGCCGGCCGTTTATCCCTGGGCGGGCGGCCGCTCCGTTCCTTATAGACCCGGTCGGGGCGTCCCTCCGGATACTCCCGCCGCGGCGGACGCCGGTGTTCCGGCGCGGGGGGCCTGTGCTCCGGTGCCGGAGGCTCCGGAGACGCGTGGGGCGGCTCCGGCGGCTTGCCGCCGTGAACGCGGTGCCTGCCCTGCCGCAGGTTCTTCTCGTGCTGTAATTGCTCTTCCTTCCGTTCCCTTGCCCGCTTGGCCTTCAGGTCCAGCGCCTCCGCCGCCGCGCCGTAGATCTCCGGCTCCGCCGCCGCCAGCTTTTTCACCAGCGACTGGGCGAACCCGATGTCCGTCACCGCGCACATGGCCACGCTGGTCCGGCCCAGCGCCCGGCCGAAATCCTCCTTGTCCGCCGGGAAGGGCAGGCACAGACAGCTGCCTGCCCGGCCGAAGCTGTACGCCCGCCGCACCGAGGATGCCGCCGCGTCCCGCGCCGTAAAGATGACCCTGGCCTTCTTGGCCCGTGCCGCCGCGCCTACGGGCTCCTCGCCCACGGCCACCGCACCGGCGCGCAGCGCCAGACCCAAAGTGGATAACAAATGCTCTGTCACAGTGCCACCATCTGCCCTTCCAGCGCGTCGTACACCTCCGCCGGTATGGCGGTGTCGAAGGCGCGCTCCAGCGCACGGCTTTTCCGTGCTTTTTTCAGGCACTCCGGGTCCGGGCACACGTACGCGCCCCGGCCGGATTTCTTCCCGGTGCTATCCAGCAGTATCTCCCCCTCCGGGGTCTTCACGATACGCAGCAGCGCCTTTTTGTCCTTCATTTCCCGGCAGCCCACACATTGCCGCTGGGGTATCTTACGGGTCTTCTGCATCGCTGCCGTTCCTTTCCGCAGCCGCCGCTTACTCCGCGTTGGCCGCCTTGATGTCGATCTTATAGCCGGTCAGCCGCGCGGCCAGACGGGCGTTCTGCCCCTCCTTGCCGATGGCCAGACTCAGCTGGTCGGCGGGCACCGTCACGCGGCAGGCCTTGCCCTCGTCGGCCAGCTGCACGCTGACCACGTCCGCCGGCGCCAGCGCCGCGGCGATAAACTCCGCCGGGTCCTCGCTGTACTTCACAATGTCGATCTTCTCGCCCCGCAGCTCGTCCACGATGGCGTTCACGCGCTGCCCCCTGGGGCCCACGCACGCGCCGATGGCGTCCACGTTGGGGTCCTCGGACCACACGGCGATCTTCGTGCGGTTGCCCGCCTCCCGGGCGATGGACCGCACCTCCACGGTGCCGTCGTAGATCTCCGGCACCTCCAGCTCAAACAGCCGCTTCACCAGACCGGGGTGGGTGCGGGAGATCATCACCTGCGGCCCGCGCGTGCTGCGGCGCACCTCCACCAGATACACCTTCACCATCTGCCCCTCGTGCAGATCCTCGCCGGGCACCTGCTCGTTCATGGTCAGCACAGCCTCCGTGGCCTCGCTGCCGCTGCCGATCCGCAGGATCACATTGCCGTTCCGGGGGTCGATCCGGCTGACGGTGCCGGTGAGGATCTCGTGCTGCTTGCTGCCCCACTCGTCATAGATCATGCCGTGCTCGGCCTCCCGCAGGCCCTGGATGATGACCTGCTTGCCGTTGCCGGCGGCGATGCGGCCGAATTCCACGGACTCCACCGGGAAGTTCACCATGCCGCCCAGCTCGTTCTTGGCGGAGATGCGCTTGGCCTCCTCCAGCGAGATCTGGCTGGCGGGGTTCTCCACCTCCTCCACGATCTCCTTCTGGACGTACATTTTCAGGTCCTTCTTCTCCTCATCCACGTCCACCACCACATACTCCACGCCCTCGTGGTCGCGCTTATAGGCGGTGGTCAGCGCCTGGATGATCTTGCCCATCATAAAGCTCTGGGGGATGCCCCGTTCCTTTTCCAGCATAGCCAGTGCCGCGAAGATCTCGTCACATTTCATGGTCGTTTCTCCTTCTATCTCAAGTCGTGTTGTCTCAGAATTCCACCCGCAGGCGCACCAGCGCCGTCTCGTTCTTCTCAAAGCGCACCGTCTCGCCGCCCATGTCCAGCAGCACCGCGCCGTTGTCATAGCCCGCCAGGGTCCCGGCGAACTCCTTGCGCCCGTCCTTGGGCTGGTACGTTTTCACCAGAACGGGGCTGCCCATGAACTGCGCAAAATCCCCCGGCCGCTTCAGCTGGCGTTCCAGCCCCGCCGAGCCCACCTCGAACACGTAGCTGCTCTCGATGGGGTCCGCCTCGTCCAGCAGATCGCTGACCGTGCGGCTGATGGCCTCGCAGTCCAGAATGTCCACGCCGCCGTCCTTGTCCAGATACAGCCGCAGGTACCACTGTCCCGCCTCCCGGACGTACTCCACATCCCAGATGCGGCAGCCCTGCGCCTGCACCGCCGGCTCCGCCAGCGCCCATACGACCTCGGTGATCTTTTTCACAGCAAGCCCTCCAACAGAACGTCCCGGTCATCATGGAACGATGACCATTAAAAAAAGCGGACGATCTCGTCCACTCCAGTCAATACCTTAACCTTACGTACACACATAGCATACCATATAAGCACACGAAACGCAAGGGTTTTTCCGCAAAAACACCCGCAAAATAGGTCGAAAAGCTGAAAAGAACGCCCCTTAGGACGCTCTTTTCAGCTTCATAACGCCTCTCGACAGCAAAAACGCCGCCAAATTTACCAGCACCACCGTGGCGCCCACCGGCGTGCCCCACAGGTACGACCCGGTCAGCCCCACGCAGAAGCACACCACGCTCAGCCCCGCGGCGCAGATGACCACGCCCCGGAAGCTCCGCAGCAGCGTCATGGCCGTCAGCGCCGGGAAGATGACCAGACTGGAGATCAGCATCGCGCCCATCATCCGCATGCCCAGCACGATGGTCAGGGCCGTCAGCACCGACAGGATGGTGTTGTACAGCCCCACCTTCACCCCGGTGGCCCGGGCGAAGCTCTCGTCGAAGGTGATGGCGAACAGCCGATGGTAAAACAGCACATACAGCACCAGTACCGCCGCGCACAGCCCCACGCTCAGTGCCACATCCGCCCGGTCCATGGCCAGGATGGAGCCGAACATAAAGCTGTCCACATCCGTGGTCATGCCGGTGGTCAGACTGGTGACCACCACGCCCACGGCCAGCGCCGACGCGCTGACCACCGCGATGGCCGCGTCCGCGCCCATCCGGCTTCTCTCCGTCATCCGCAGCAGCCCCAGTGCCGCCAGCACCACCACCGGGATAGACACCGGCAGCGGCGCCCAGCCGCAGGCCAGTGCGATGCTCAGTGCGCCGAAGGACACATGGCTCAGCCCGTCGCCGATCATGGAGTACCGCTTCAGCACCAGCGGTACGCCCAGCAGCGCCGCGCACAGCGCCACCAGGATACCCACCACAAAGGCCCGCAGGATGAACGGGTACGTGAACATTTCCAACAGTAAGCTCATGCCTCGTCACCTCCGAACCGCTTGCCCCAGGGGGACGTTAGATAGTCCGCCGCCGTGCCGAAGAAGTACGTTCCATGGCCGGCGTGCAGAATATGGTCGGCGTAGCGCAGGGCACTGCGTATATCGTGTGTCACCGCCACGATGGCGATGCCCTCCTGCTTGTTCAGGTATTCCAGCGTGCGGTACAGCTCCTGGGCCGCCGCCGGGTCCAGCCCCGTCACCGGCTCGTCCAGGATCAGCAGCTCACCGGCGGCGCACAGGGCACGCGCCAGCAGCACCCGCTGCTGCTGCCCGCCGGACAGCTCCCGGTAGCACCGGTCCTTCAGCTCCAGCACGCCCAGCTTGCCCATGTGCATCAGCGCGGTGGACTTCTCCTTCGGCGTGTAGAAAAACCGCATGCCCCGGCTGCTGAGAAAGCCGCTGCGCACTACCTCCGTCACCGTGGCGGGAAAGTCCTTCTGCGCCTTTGTCTGCTGGGGCAGATAGCCGATGGCGCCGGAGCGCAGGGAGGGCGAACGTACGATCTCGCCCGCCATGGGGTGCAGCAGCCCCAGCAGGCTCTTCACCAGTGTGGACTTGCCGCTGCCGTTTTCACCCACGATGCACACATAGTCGCCGCTGTGCACCTGAAAGTTCAGGTGCTCCCACACCGGCTTGCCCTCATAGCCCAGCGCCGCGTCCCGGCAGTCCAGCAATATGCGTTTCTCCTGTTCCATCAGGACAGTCCCTCCTTCAGTGCCGCCGCGTTGGCGGTCATCAGACTGATATAGGTGGCTCCGCCGTCGAATTCCGCCCGGCTCACCGTCTGGCAGGAGTGGAATGTCCGCACCTGCGCCCCGGTGGTCTCGGCGATGGCCTGCGCCACCTTCCGGCTGCTCAGCTCGATGGTGTATACCACCGGTATCTCCTGCTCCTCCACCACGTCGATCAGATATTTCAGCGTGGCGAGGGACGGCTCCGTGTCTCCCGCGCAGCCGTGGAACGCCGCCCGGTAATCCAGATCATATTCCCTGCAGAAATACAGCAGCGGGAACCGATCGCCGAACACCAGCAGCCGCCGTGCCGCATGGTCCGTGATGTCCCGGAACGTCTCGTCCAGCGCCTGCAATTCGTCCAGATAGTCCGCCAGCCGAGCCCGATAGCCGTCGGCATTGTCCGGATCGGCCTCACACAGCGTATCGCAGATGGCCCGGCACAGGGCCATGGCATTCACCGGCGATGTCCAGATGTGCTCGTCGTACTCTATTTCCTCCTCGTGGCCATCGTGCAGATGGCCGTCATGGTCGTCGTGATCATGGTCGTGGTCATCGTCATCGTGGTCGTGGTCGTGGCCGCCCTGCATCCCCTCGGCGTACTCCTCCCGGTATGTCTCCACGCAGTCCATCATAGCCAGCCGGTAGGGGATAGCCTCGCCTGCCGCGTCCAGAATGTCCTCCACCCACAGCTCGCTTTCCCCGCCGTTGTAGATGAACACCTCCGCCTCGCTGACGGCGATCACGTCCAGCGGCGTGGGCTCAAAGCTGTGTGTCTCCCGCCCGGCGGGCACCAGCAGCTGTACGTCCACCGCGTCCCCGCCGATCTGCCGCACAAAGTCGTAGTAGGGGAACAGCGTGCACACCACGTTCAGTTTCCCGCTTTGCGGACGGTCCTGCCGCCCGCAGCCCGCCAGCGTCAGCGCCAATACCGCCGCCAGCACCGCTGCGCCTGCTCGTCTCACGTGTCCCGCCTCCTTTGCGTGTCTTGTCTCATAAAATCATAGTATACCACACAATTCGCAAAAAGGGAAGTGCCCGCCTTTTGCGTCCGAACACCGACTCCCCGTGTGCGATTAACGCACTCTTAACACGACGATGAAAAAGTTTCCTAATATGAAAGTGAAGATATTTGCGCCGGAAAACATGGAAAAACACCTGTGCTTTGCATATATTTAAACGTAGAGCGTTTGAAAAACACCGCAAAAACCACGTTGCAAACGTTAAGATAATGTTAAAACAGAAAAAGACGTTAAAATTGCTAATTGAACCATTCGACGATTTCCTGTATACTTTTTCCATAGTCCGCAGCGTTTTTCTGCGGATGTGTTTTCAGTTGTTCCCGAGACCGCCATCCGGTCAACTTCTCTCCTGACAGATCGAAAAGACCGCCGTCCGGCGGTCTTTTTTGTTCCCTCTCCCGCCTGTTAATAAACCTACAATCGGTTTCCTCAAAAGAAAATCATTCGCCGTCCGTTGCAAAAATCCCGGAACCCCGCCAAAAACTGAATGGTTCAATGTAAAAAAGAAGCAAAAACCATATAAAATATGTGGAAAAATCCGTTCACAGAATGTTAAAAATGTACAATATGGCGCTCAATTTTTATAAAAACTGCTAATTGCGGGCGGAAAGAGTTTCCTGTATACTTTTTTCAGGTAGCCTTGAAGGGATTTTATCCCGTGAGGAAATACCTGCGGGGCATGGCGGTGCCCCGTGCCGTTTCCTGTCAATAGACGGGTGCGGTAAAATTTATCAGCTTCTGCGTCGACGTAGGGGCAAAAATCTGTTAAGGAGAGAAAACAATGGAAGAAAGAAAAGGCTTTGGATCCAATTTTGGGTTCCTGATGGCCGCGGTCGGCTCGGCAGTCGGCCTGGGCAACATCTGGGGCTTCCCCAATAAGATGGGTGCCTCCGGCGGCTTCACGTTCCTCATCATCTATCTGATCCTGGCGGTCCTGTGCGGCTTCATCGTTATGGTAGGCGAGCTGGCCATCGGCCGCAAGACCGGCCACGGCGCCGTGGGCGCGTACAAGGCTCTGTCCAAGAAGTTCAAGTGGATGGGCTGGCTGGGCATCCTGTCCGCCTTCTTCATCCTGTTCTTCTACTGCGCACTGGGCGGCTACTGCATCAAGTACACCGTTCTGAACATCGGCGATCTGTTCGGTGCCGGCTTCGGCTCCAATGGCCTGTCCGGCGGCGAAATTTTCGGCAACTTCCTGGGCAGTCCCGTTGAGGGTGTTATCTACGGCCTTATTTTCGTGGCGCTGACCATGCTCATCGTTATGGGCGGCGTCGGCGGCGGCATCGAGAAGGTCTGCTCCGTGGGTATGCCCGCCCTGTTCGTGGCGCTGCTGATCTGCATCATCCGCGCCTGCACCCTGGAGGGTACCGATGTGGCCGTGCAGATCCTGCAGGCGGACGGTTCTCTTGTGGAGGGCGTTGTTAACGGCAGTGCTCTGGACGGTCTGAAGTACATGTTCTCCCCCGGCTGGGCGGCCAATGTCGGCTATTATGTGCCCGCCAAGGCGGTTGTTGACGGCGTGGAGGTTTCCTCCATCATGGTCAATGGCGTGGCACAGGCCATCGTCTCCTACCAGTCCGGCGCTCCCAGCATCTTTAACGTTGTTTCCACCGCTGGCGGCCAGATGTTCTTCTCCCTGTCTCTGGGCATGGGCGCCATGATCACCTACGGCTCCTACCTGCACAAGAAGGAGAACCTGCAGAAGAACGCCCTGCTGATCATCATCATGGATACCATGGTGGCCCTGATGGCCGGCCTGTGCGTCATGCCCGCCCGCTTCGCGCTGGATCCCGCCGGCAACATCGGCGGCCCCAAGCTGCTGTTTATCACCATGCAGAACGTGTTCCACTCCATGGGCACACTGGGCCCCATCTTCGGCATCCTGTTCTATCTGCTGGTGGTGTTTGCCGCCATCTCCTCCTCCATCTCCCTGCTGGAGGTCATCGTGGCCCACTTCGTGGATAAGGCCCGTATCGAGGGCAAGGGCGACAAGCGCAAGAAGTACACCCTGATCGCCGCGGCTCTGGTGGGCCTGGGCTGCATCCTGGTCTGCGCCGACTGCCTGGGTTCCAGCGGTATCGCACCGGCCAATATACTGAATATAGCGGAACCCAAGAACTGGGCGGCTGACTGGCTGGACTTCTGGGATGCACTGTCCGAGGGCGTTATGATGCCGCTGGGTGCCCTGCTGATGTGCCTGATGATCGGCTGGGAGGTCGGCCCCGAGTTCGTCAAGGAAGAGGCGGAGCAGTCCGGTCATGCCATGGGCAGCTACGGCTTCTTCAAGGTCTGCGTCAAGTTCATCACCCCGCTGTGCATGGTCCTCATCCTGTACGGCCAGATCAAGGATTTCTTCTTCTAAGTAAATGCAGAACGCCGGAGCATTGCTCCGGCGTTCTTTCTGCCGCAAAAGGCC
>OGQN01001407.1_pt1 | contig 19669 bp, 21 predicted proteins | sample 1553231 | NCBI WGS metagenome assembly OGQN01 (sample SAMEA2579950, study PRJEB22360) | human gut metagenome | biome: human gut; feature: human-associated habitat; material: faeces | place: Denmark | collected 2008/2010 | reverse complement strand
TAATGTCAAACGGAATCTTTGGGAAACGCTTGTATTCTGCGGGATTATATTATATGATAATACGAGTTTTCACGCAAAGCTAGGAACAAAGTTGAATGGCGCTGCCGTTTAGGATACAAGCGCCTTGAAAGGTAATCATAATCATGGACAATCGACCCATCGGCGTTTTCGACTCCGGCATGGGCGGTCTGACCGCTGTGCGGGAGCTGGCGGCGCTGCTGCCGGAAGGCGATGCGCCGGTGCTGGTGGTGGGCCTGGGCAACGACGCCATGACCCCCGACGCCGTGGGGGCGGCGGCGCTGGAGCACCTGCTGGTCACGCGGCACATGGTCCGCTCCATGCCCCGGCAGTTCGGCGCGCTGACGCCGGTGGCGGCCCTGGCCACCGGCGTGCTGGCCCGCACGGGGGTGGAGACGCTGGAGCTGATCCGCGGCGCGGCGGACCGCCTGCACCCCTCGGTGGTCATCGCCATCGACGCGCTGGCCGCCCGCAGCCGTCACCGGCTGGGTGCCACCGTGCAGCTGGGGGACACGGGCCTGATCCCCGGCAGCGGCGTAGGCAATCACCGCAAGGCAGTCAACGCCCGGACGCTTGGCGTGCCGGTCATCGCCCTGGGCGTCCCCACGGTCATCGATGGCGCGGCCCTCTGCGGCGACGAGGACGCCCCGCCCTCCGGGTTGTTTGTCACGCCCCAGGACATCGACCGCCGCGTCCGTGAGCTGGGCCGGCTCATCGGCTATGGCGTCACCCTGGCGCTCCAGCCCGGCCTGACGCCGGAGGATGCAGCGGCCCTGCTGGGATAGCCCTTGCAAAATCCTCCCCGACGCGGTACAATAGGACATCAAAACTTCGGAACGGGAGGTATCGCACATGGAATTCAACCCCCAGATACAGCTGGCCGGCCTGCTGGAGTGGATGGCCGAGCAGATGAATGCCTGCCACGGCAAGACCGCCGTCATCGGCATCTCCGGCGGCAAGGACAGCTCCACCGTGGCCGCCCTGGCCGTGGCCGCCTATGGCCGCGAAAACGTCCTCGGCGTCCTCATGCCCGACGGCGTCCAGCCGGACATCGACTACTCCCAGGCACTGGTGGAGCACCTGGACCTGCCCCACACCACCATCAACATCCACGACGCCGTTCAGGGCGTGCTGAACGAGATGGAGAAGGCGGGCCTGACCCCCAGCCGCCAGACGAAGGTCAATCTGCCCAGCCGCGTCCGCATGGCCACCCTGTACGCCGTGGCCCAGTCCGTAGAGGGCGGCATCGTCATCAACACCAGCAACCTCAGCGAGGACTGGGTGGGCTACTGCACCATCTACGGCGACAGCGCCGGCGCCTTCTCCCCCCTGGGGATGTACACCACCGAGGAGGTCGTCGCTCTGGGCCGTCAGCTTGGCCTGCCGGAGAAGTTCCTCATCAAGCCGCCGTCCGACGGCCTCACCGGCCTGACCGACGAGGACAATCTGGGCTTCCCCTACCGCGCGGTGAACGAGTACGTCCGCCGCGGCGTGGTGGACCCGGCCATCAAGGAGCGCATCGACGCCCTGCACCGGGCCAGCCGCTTCAAATTCCAGACCCTTCCGGTCTACCACAACGGCCTGCCCATGGCGCTGACCGACGAGACCGATTATTATAACTGAGCCCCGTTTCCTTTTGTGCGCCTTTTTTCTCTCCGTCTTTTGAGAATACAGGGCTTTGGATCCTTCGGGAACACAAAGGCACACCATGACTGCCTCAAAAGTATAAAAAAGAGCACATAAGCAGCACATGCAGAGGACAACCAGGCAAACGCTGCGGAAACCGAAAAGCAAGCAAACATACGTTGCCGAAAGCGAAAAAAAAGCAGAAACACCCCGGCCCAATGGCCGGGGTGTTTCCGTGTGTTTGTGTTAGGAGAGAGAGAAAATCACATCAGGAAGTGTTGTTCCTTTGGATGATGCTATAATACCCTCTAATTTTGGCCGAATCTTGAAGCGGCCATGAACAATTTGTGAATTCTGCCTTTTACGCCGCGTTTTTTCCACAGCAGACAGCGCATTTCACTGAAACTTTCTGCTCTCGGCCACAGCCATCTGGTCGCAGCGGTTGTTTTTTTCGTTCTCCGCGTGGCCCTTCACCCAGTGGCAGCGCACCTCGTGAATATCGGTCAGCGCCAGCAGCTGCTCCCACAGGTCCGGGTTCAGCGCCGGCTTTTTGTCACTTTTCACCCAGCCCCGCTGCTGCCAGCTTCTGGCCCAGCCCTTTTCCAGCGCGTCGATGACGTACTTGCTGTCGCTGTACAGCTCCACCACGCACGGCTCCTTCAAAAGCCGCAGCGCCTCGATGACGGCGGTCAGCTCCATGCGGTTGTTGGTGGTCTGGGCCGCGCCGCCGGAGAGCTCCTTCTCCGCACCCTTATAGCTGAGTATCGCCCCCCAGCCGCCCGGGCCGGGATTGCCGGAGCAGGCTCCGTCGGTGTAGATCGTAACGGTTCTCATATATCCTTCCTTCACTCCACCCCAACGACCCGCACGGTCCCGTCCTGCACGGTAAAGCGCACGTTCTTTCCTGCGTAAGCCATGCCGTACACGCGGTCAGGGTCGTCCTGATACCGGGGCCGCGGGTCGGCGGCCAGGGCGCTCAGCAGCCCGTGGCGCTGTCCGCTGTCAAACTGCGCCAGCAGCTCCGGGGGAAAGTCCACCGTCAGCACCGCGCCGGCGTCGCCGCCGGTAAAGCCTCCGGCGGCGTCGGGATAGCTGTCCGCGTAGGCCAGATAGGGCTTGATGTCCACAATGGGCGTGCCGCTGACCATGTCCGCGCCGCGGACATACAGCACCGGACCCTCCGGCTCGTCCAAGGCCACACGCTCCAGCTCCACAGCGGAGAGCCCCAGGCCGTTAGGCCGGAAGGGCGAACGTGTGGCGAACACGCCCACGCGCTCATTTCCGCCCAGCCGGGGCGGGCGCACCGTGGGCGACCAGCCCTGCCGCTGCGCCCGGTCAAACTGCCAGATGAGCCAGATGTGTGAAAAGCCCTCCAGGCCCCGCACCGCATCCACGTCCCGGAAGGGCTTTTCGAACACGATGCGTCCGGGGCTGTCGGCAATGCCGCTCTGCCGCGGCACGCCGAACTTCTCCGCAAAGGGCGTCTCTATCCGTGCAATGATGTCCAGCCCGGAGCCGTTCACAGCGGGGCCTCCTCCGACGCGGGCTGCTCCTTCTCCTCGGGATCGGCCAGCGCCAGCGAGATGACCCGGTCGCCCTCCTCCTTGAAGCGCATGACGATGACGCCCTGGGTGGCACGTCCCGCCACGCGGATATTTTCCACAGGTGTGCGGATCAGGATGCCCGCCGCCGTCACCAGCAGCAGGTCCTCGGTGCCGTCCACCACCTTCATGCCCACCACCGGGCCGGTCTTGTCCGTGACCATATAGTTGCGGATACCCATGCCGCCGCGGTTGGTAATGCGGTACTCCTCGATAGGCGTCCGCTTGCCGTAGCCGTTTTCGGTGATGGAGAGGACGGTCTTGTCCGCGTCGGCGCGGGCGGCGCCAATGACATAGTCGCCCTCCCGCAGCCGGATGCCCCGGACGCCCACGGCCGTGCGGCCCATGGCGCGCACATCCGTCTCGTCGAAGCACACCGCCTGTCCGTCGTGGGTGGCGATGAGCACACGGTCATGCCCCCGCGTCTCCGTCACGGAGATCAGCTGGTCGCCCTCGTCCAGCGTCAGGGCGCGGATGCCGTTGTTCCGCAGGTTCTTCAGGGCGCTGACCTCCAGACGCTTCACCGTGCCGTTCCGGGTGGTCATGAACAGGTACAGCTCCTCGTCGCCCGTCTCGCGGAAGTGGAGCATGGCCTGTACCCGCTCGCCCGTCTCCACCTGAATGATGTTGACGATATTCACGCCCTTGGCGGCCTTGCCGCTCTCGGGGATCTGATAGCCCTTCTTGCGGTAGACCTTGCCGGTGTCGGTAAAGAACAGAATATAGTCGTGGGTAGACGCGGTGAACACGTCCACCACCGTGTCCTCCTCACGGGTGGTGATACCCTTCTTGCCCATGCCGCCCTTACTCTGAGCGGCGTATTCGCTGACCGGCGTGCGCTTGATGTAGCCGTTCTCCGTCAGGGTGAAGACGCACTGCTCCTCCTCGATCAGGTCCTCGATGTCCAGCTCGTCCTCCACGTCCTGTATCTCGGTCTTGCGGTCGTCGCCGAACTTGTCGGCAATGGCGGTCAGCTCCTCCTTGAGGATGGACTTCACCAGTCCCTCGTCGCTGAGGATACGCAGGAAGTAGGCGATCTTCTCCTCCAGCTCCTTGTACTCGGTCTGGAGCTTCTCCCGGTCAAGACCCTGCAGCGCCTTCAGGCGCATATCCAGAATGGCCTGGGCCTGCACGTCGTCCAGCCCGAAGCGCTGCATCAGGTTCTCCTTGGCGTTGTCGTAGCTGCTGCGGATGATCTTGATGACCTCGTCGATGTTGTCCTGGGCGATGAGCAGGCCCTCCAGCAGGTGGGCGCGCTCCTGGGCCTTTTTCAGGTCGAAGCGGGTCCGGCGGACGATGATCTCCTCCTGGAACTTCAGGTACTCGTCGATGATGTGCCGCAGGGACAGTATTTTCGGCTGCCGCTGGTTTTCCACAAGCGCCAGCATATTGATGGCAAAGGTGGTCTGGAGCTGGGTCTGGGCGAACAGGCGGTTCAGCACTACCTGGGGATTGGCGTCGCGCTTCAGCTCGATGACCATTCGCATACCGTTGCGGTCGGACTCGTCCCGGATGTCGGAGATACCCTCCAGCCGCTTGTCCTCCACCTGGTCGGCGATGGCCTTGATGAGCATCCGCTTGTTCACCTGATAGGGCAGCTCCGTGATGATGATACGGGTGCGGCCGTTGTTGAACTCCTCAAACTCATGCCGGGCACGGACCATGAGCCTGCCCCGGCCCGTGGCGTAGGCGGCGCGGATGCCGCTGCGGCCCATGATGATGCCGCGGGTAGGGAAGTCGGGTCCCTTCACATGCTCCATCAGGTCGCTGAGGGTGGCGTCCGGGTTATCCAGCACGCAGATGCAGGCGCCGATGACCTCCCGCAGGTTGTGGGGCGGGATGTTGGTGGCCATGCCCACGGCGATACCGCTGGAGCCGTTCACCAGCAGATTGGGGAACCGGCAGGGCAGCACGCGGGGCTCCTTGCGGCTCTCATCGAAGTTGGGGTCCCAGTCCACCGTGTCCTTTTCGATGTCGCGGAGCATCTCGTTGGAGATCTTGCTGAGACGGGCTTCGGTGTAACGGTAGGCGGCAGGGGGGTCGCCATCCACGGAGCCGAAGTTGCCGTGGCCGTCCACCAGCATATAGCGCATGGAGAAATCCTGCGCCAGACGCACCAACGCGTCGTACACGGAGGCGTCGCCGTGAGGGTGATAGCGGCCCAGCACATCGCCCACGCAGGTGGCGGATTTCTTGAAGGGCTTGTCGCTGGTCAGGTTATCCTCGTACATGGCGTACAGGATACGCCGGTGCACGGGCTTCAGGCCGTCCCGCACGTCAGGCAGCGCACGGCCCACGATGACGGACATGGCGTACTCGATATAGGAGTTCTCCATCTCCGGCACCAGCGGGGACTCTACGATATGCTGGTCGGGAAAACGTATTTCTTCCGGGTCGTATTGGGGCTTTTTGCTCATACTGACACGACCTCCTTAATAATCCAGATTTACCGCGTACTTGGCGCGCTGCTCGATAAACTCCTTGCGGGGCTCCACCTTCTCGCCCATGAGGACGGTGAACGTAGCGTCGGCCTTTACGGCATCGTCCAGCGTGATGCGGCGCAGCGTTCGCTTCTCCGGATCCATGGTCGTCTCCCACAGTTCGTGGGGGTTCATCTCGCCCAGGCCCTTGAAGCGGCTGATGTCTACCTTCACATTGGGGTTTCCGCCCCGCAGCTCGGCGGAGATAGCGTCCCTCTCCTCCTCGCTGAAGGCCAGACGGGTGGTCTTGCCCCTGGTCAGCTTGAACAGCGGCGGCACGGCGGAGTAGACGTACCCCTGCTCGATCAGCGGCCGCATGAAGCGGAAGAAGAACGTCAGCAGCAGCGTGCGGATATGGGCGCCGTCCACATCGGCATCGGCCATGATGATGATCTTGTGATAGCGCAGTTTGTTCTCGTCGAACTCCTCGCCGATACCCGCGCCCAGGGCGATGATGACCGGCTGGAGCTTGTCGTTGCCGTATACCTTGTCCACCCGGGCCTTCTCCACGTTCAGCATCTTGCCCCACAGGGGAAGGATCGCCTGGAACCGGCTGTCGCGCCCCTGGGTGGCGGAGCCGCCTGCGGAGTCGCCCTCCACGATGTATAGCTCGGTCAGCTCGGGGTTGTTCTCGTTGCAGTCCCGCAGCTTGTCCGGCATGGCCGCGCCGCCCAGCACCGTCTTGCGCCGGATGGACTCACGCGCCTTCCGCGCCGCCTCCCGGGCGCGGTTGGCGGTCATAGCCTTATCCAGAATGGTGCGGGCCACCACGGGGTGTTCCTCCAGATACACCGCCAGCTGGTCGCTGACGATGCCGTCCACCAGCGTGCGGATGTGGGCGTTGCCCAGCTTGGCCTTGGTCTGGCCCTCAAACTGAGCCTCCGTCAGCTTCACGGAGATGACGGCGGTGATGCCCTCGCGCACGTCCTCGCCGGAGACCTTGTCGCCCTCCTTGATCATGCCGTATTTCAGGCCGTATGCATTCAGTACGCGGGTCAGGGCCGCCTTGAAGCCCGTCTCGTGCATGCCGCCTTCCGGCGTGTGGATATCGTTGGCGAAGGACACCAGCGTCTCGTTGTAGCCGTCGTTATACTGGATGGCGATCTCCGCCGTGCTGTCACCCTTGGCGCCGGAGAGATAGATGACCTCCTCGTGGAGCGGGGTCTTGTTCCGGTTGATGTAGGTAACGAACTCCCGGATGCCGCCCTCATAGCACATGGCCTCGGACTTCTCTCTGCCCGGCCGGGCGTCGCTGATAGTGATCCGCAGACCAGCGTTCAGGAACGCCTGCTCCCGCATACGGGTGTGCAGCGTCTCATAGTCGTACTCCAGCGTGTCGAACATCTCCGGGTCCGGCTTAAAGGTCACGGTGGTACCGGTATGGTCCGTCTCGCCGATGATCTTCATCTCCTGGGTGATATTGCCCCGGGAGAATTTCATCTCATAGATTTTGCCGTCCTTGTGTACCTGCACCGTCAGCCACTCGCTCAGAGCGTTCACCACGGACGCGCCCACGCCGTGCAGGCCGCCGGAGACCTTATAGCCTCCGCCGCCGAACTTGCCGCCGGCGTGCAGCACGGTGAACACCACCTCCAGGGCGGGCCGGCCCGTCTGGGCCTGGATATCCACGGGGATACCACGGCCGTTATCGGTGACGGTGATGGTGTCACCCTCGTTGATGGTCACGGTAATGTCCGTGCAGTAGCCGGCCAGCGCCTCGTCGATGGCGTTGTCCACGATCTCATATACCAGGTGGTGCAGACCGCTGGCGCTGGTAGAACCGATATACATACCCGGCCGCTTCCGCACAGCCTCCAGCCCCTCCAGTACCTGTATTTCTGATGCGTTATATTCCGTATCCACCACGGTCTTTTCCAGTTCTGCCATGTACTACTCTCCTTTTCCTTGGACCCGCTTGCCCAGCGTCCGGGAATTGATCTGCGACAGATACACGATCTGCCGGTGATAGGGATGATCACACACCACGAAGGACCGCGGTATGTCCTCGCAGGCACTCTGTACCACGCCCTCCTGCTCGGCTCCCTGTAAAAACTCTCTCGTTTTTTTTGAGGTAGAGGTGTTATCCAGGTCAAAGATACCGATGACCCGCCTATCCTCCACCATCACGTTCATACCGATGTGCAGATACGCCATCACAGTACCTCCCCGCCCCGCACACGGAACACCCTGCCGCTGAGCAGCGTGTCCAGCCGGTCGTTTTCGCAGCAGGTGATAAACACCTGTCCGCCGCTGATGCGATTCAGTACGTATTCCTGCCGCCGGGGATCCAACTCGCTGAGCACATCGTCCAGCAGCATTACCGGATACTCCCCCATGGCGTTTTTGTGTATCTCGCGCTCCGCCAGCTTCAGGCTCAGTGCCGCCGTCCGTACCTGCCCCTGCGAGCAGAACTGCCGCGCGCTGCGCCCGTTGACCAGCACCTCGATATCGTCCTTGTGGGCGCCGGAGAGACACAGCTTCGACGCACGCTCCGCCGCCTGATGGCTCTCCATATGTGCCGCCAGCGCCGCGTAGATATCTGCCTGGCTTCCCAGCGGGTCGGCGACGGTTCTGACGGTCTGGTACGTCAGGGTCAGCTCCTCCCTCTCGCCGCTGCACTCATAGTGTGCCTGCCGGGCATATTCCGCCAGCGCCGCACAGAACCGTGCCCGATAGCCTACCAGCACTGCGCCGCTGCGGCACAGGCCTTCGTTGAATTCCGGCAGCAGGTCCAAAAGCTCTGGCTTGTCCTCGCTGTCCCGCAGGATACGGGTCTTGTGCTCATACAGCCGGTTGTACTGGCTCAGCGCCTCGGCGTACCGCGGCCGCAGCTGGCACAGCGACAGGTCCATGAACCGCCGCCGTTCCGCCGCACCGGCCCGGATCAAAAACAGATCCTCCGGCGCAAAAAACACCGTATGCAGCACGTCGGACAGGGCGGCGCTGTTTTTGGCGGGCACACCGTTAACGGTCATTTTCCGCCGCTTTCCGCGGAAGAGCCGTATGTCCGTCACAAACTCCCGCTGTCGGGAAAAGATATTTCCCAACAGCGCGGTCTCCTGCATATCAAAGCCGATCAGCTCCTTGTCTCCGTGGGCGCGGGGACTTTTTCCACAGCTAAGATATACGATGGCCTCCAGCAGATTTGTTTTTCCTTGGGCGTTCTCTCCGTAAATAACGTTGCAGCTGGGGTCGAACGTCAGCGCCTGCGTGCCGTAGTTCCGCCAGCCCTGCAGGTGCAGGGCGTCAACTCTCATACGTCACCGTCAGCGTCTGTCCGTTGAAGGCCACCACGTCGCCGGGTCGTATCTTCTTGCCACGCATGGTACACACCTCGCCATTGACCGTCACGTCACCCTCCTGGATGACGAGTTTGGCCTCGCCGCCGGTCTCTACCGCCGCGGCAAACTTCAGCAGATCCTGCAATTTGATATATTCCGTTGTGATGGTGATAGTCTCCATAATAATGAACCTCGTTCATAGATATAATATGCCGTTTTTTTCTTCAATAAAAAGCGCGCACAGTTCGATAAAGGTGCAGCTCCTGCGTTCTGCCGATGGCAAACCAACGACGGCGTACCAGGTGTATGTCGAGGAGGGGGTAACGATGGCAGGGCACAAGAGATGTGCCTTTATTGCGCCTTCAGGCGCACCGGCAGCACCATATAAAGAAAGTTGTCACTGTCATCTACGGGCGTGATAATACAGGGCGAAATACCGGTGTTCAGCTGCATTTTCACCGTGTCCGCCGGGGCATAGCGCAGGGCGTCCATGAGATAGCGGTTGTTGAAGCCGATCTCCAGCTCCTGTCCGTCGCCGCGGACGGGGCAGATATCCCGGGCTTCGCCGTTTCCGGTCCTGGCGGACATATACACCCGGTCCTGGCTGAACAGGCAGCGTACCGGACTTTTCAGCTTCTCGCTGATGACCACGCTGACGCGGTCCAGGCTTTCGATCATCGTCTTGTTGTCCACCTCGATGCAGATGGGGTTGGTGGTAGGTATGGCATTCTTGTAGTCCAGGAATTCACCCTCCAACCGGCGGCATATCAGCTGGGTAGCCCCGGCCTCGAACATCAGATGGCGCTTGCCCTGGGTCACCGTCACCATGTCGTCGGTGTCGGCGCATATTTTCTCCACCTCATTCAGGGCGGCGCCGGGGGCCACGAACTTAAAGGCCCCGCCGTCGATGTGCTCCAGCGGCTCGCGGCGCAGCGCCAGACGGAAGCCGTCCACCGCCACCATGGTCAGTCCCTTGTCGCTGATCTCAAACAGGGCGCCGGTGTGGATGGGACGGGCCTCATTGACGGAAACAGCAAAGCTGGTCTGGTTGATCATGGCCTTCAGCGTCCGCTGCTCCAGTGTGACGGAGAACTGGTCGTCCACCTCCGGCAGCTCCGGATAGTCGTCGGCGCTGAGGCCGGGAAGCTCGAAGCTGGCATCGCCGCAGTTCAGCTTCACGTTGAACTTGTCGTCTGCCTCAAAGGTCACCATGTCATCCGGCAGGCGGCGGATCATCTCGCCGAACAGTCTGGCGTTCAGCACGATGTGCCCTGCCTCGGACACTGCGGCCTCTACCGTGGTGCGTATGCCGGTCTGCATATTATAGCCGGACAGCCGCAGTCCCTCGCCGCACTCCAGCAGGATACCCTCCAGCGCCGGGATAGAGCTTTTAGCCGCTACCGCCCGGGACACCGCGGCCACCGCCTGTTGTACCAGTGCCTTTTCACAGGAAAATCTCACCATATCCGTCGTTCCTCGCTTTCCGAAAGTCATTGCCGCCTGCGCTGTCTGAAAGATCAGCCCTACGCAAAAAAGCGGTTCTATTTTTCTAAATCAAATCATAAACTAATCTTTTATTTCAGTAGTCTTATTAGTAGGGAAATTTTATGTGGACATCCATGTTTATCCCGCGCTGTTATCGGCTTTTTTATAGACATACCTTTGTGGAAAACACGCCGGGTTTCCCACAGTTGTATGTGTGATGCGGATGTTACACAGATTTTCCACGTGGATTACACAGGAAATGGGGAAAACCCTCCCCTTTCGCTCTGTCTCGCCAGCACCTGCGATTTCTCACTTTTTGCTGTTGATGTTGGTGGTGATCTCCTTCACCTTTTCGGCAAAGGCGGGGTCGGAGCGCATCGTGCTCTCCACCTTGTCCAAAGAGTGCAGAATAGTGGAGTGGTCTCTGTCGCCGAACTCCTTGCCGATATCGTTCAGGCTCATGGAGGTCATACGGCGGATGAGATACATGGCGATCTGCCGCGCGGCCACCACATCGCGGCTGCGGCTCTGTCCCCGCAGCGTTTCCTCGTCCACGTGGAAGTAGCTGCATATGTATCCCACGATAATGGCAGGGGTGGGGGCAAAGTCGTTGCTCTTCTTCAGCATATCACGGATGGCCCGGCTGACGGTCTCTTCGTTGACCTGGTCGTCCAGCAGATCCCGATAGGCCAGTATCTTATTCAGCGTGCCCTCGATCTGCCGCACGTTGGAGGTGATGTTCTCCGCGATGTAGTCCGTCACCTCGTTGGGCAGCTTCACGCCCAGCATGGCAGCCTTATTCTGCACGATGGCGAACCGTGTTTCAAAGTCCGGCGGCGCCACATCCACCATCAGGCCCCACTCGAACCGGGTCCGCAGCCGGTCCTCCAGCTGGGTGATCTCCTTGGGCGGCCGGTCCGATGTCAGCACGATCTGCCGGCCGGACTCATACAGGGTGTTGAAGGTGTGAAAGAACTCCTCCTGGGTCTGTATCTTGCCGGCGATGAATTGGATATCATCCATCAGCAGGATATCCGTCTGCCGGTACTTTTCCCGGAATTCCGCGTTGCGGTTTTCCCGGATGGAGGCGATCAGTTCGTTGGTGAAGTCATCGCCCTTCACATAGACGATCCGTGCCTCCGGCCGCTTTTTACGCAGGGCGTTGGCGATAGCGTACAGCAGGTGCGTCTTGCCCAGTCCGCTGTCACCGTAGATAAACAGCGGATTGTAGTTCTCTCCGGGCTTCTCGGTCACCGCCTTGGCGGCGGCAAAGGCCAGCTTGTTCTGGGGTCCCACCACATACGTCTCAAAGGTGAAGGCCTCCGACTCTGACAGATCGCCCGGCCTGTCCGGCGCCACACCGTGGTAAGCCGCCAGCTGCTGATCGTCCAGAATTTTTACCTCCAGGTCCGTGGAGAACAGGTCCCGCAGCGCCGCCTTGATGTGTGGCAGAAACCGGGCCTCGATGGTGCTTTTTTTAAAGGTATTGCTGCAATGGAGCACGAAGGCCGAGTCCTCCATCGTCACCACCGTTACCTCGTCGAACCAGGTGTTGATGGTGGTCTCGGACAGCTCATGGCTCAGCCGTTTGAGCACGCTGTCCCACAGGTCTTTCATGGAATTCAAGCAAAAGCTCCCCTTTCGGCGGAGGCTGTCTGTTTTCCTCCGCAGTAAAATGGCGGGGGGTATACCGCCGCAAAATATCCCACCACATTATAGCAGAAAACACGCCGGAAGTCTACACCTATTCTAAATATAAACTGCCGGCTTTTTCCCTGCTTTTCCCGCAAAAACGGGCGCTTGTGGGTAAATTTTTGTTGACAGTGCCCCCCTGTATCTGTATAATATACTCCGCGTGGTTGCACGCAGATGTGCAACAGGCGTGGAAATGTTTACTGCGGCGGTGAATATCTCACCGCTGTCGAGTAAGCGCGGGACCTCACCGTTCCGCCGGATAATCTTAAAAATGGAGGTGTCATGCAATGTTCCGTACCTATCAGCCCAAGAAGCGTCAGCGCTCCAAGGAGCACGGCTTCCGCAAGAGAATGGCCACCCGCAACGGCCGCAAGGTTCTGGCCCGTCGTCGTGCCAAGGGTCGTGCCCGTCTGACCCATTGAGGTCACGGAAGGTGCATCGCACATACAGATAAGCCCTGAGGGACGGAGGATCGAGATCCCCGTCCCTATCGGTGTATCTGGCGAGGCAAAACCAGTATAGCGAGGGAACTATGGACGCAAGAGTAACGGTGAAGCAAAACAGCGACTTCCGCCGCATTTACCGCAGGGGCCGGTCTGCCGTCTCCGGCGGCGTGGTGGTCTACTGCCTGAAGAACAGACAGGGCATGAGCCGCCTGGGCGTCACCGTCTCCACCAAGCTGGGCCACGCCGTGGTCCGCAACCGTGTCCGCCGCCGGTTTCGTGAGCTCTATCGCCTGCACAGGGCCGATATGCTCCCCGGCTGGGATATTATCATGGTGGGCCGTGTCCGTGCCGCCGAGCTGCCCTATCACAAGCTGGAAAAGCAATACCTCCGCTGCCTTGCAGAGCTGGGATTGCTGCGGGAGGATGTATGAAAAGACTTCTTCTCTCCGCTATCCGCTTTTATCGCCGGGCCGTCTCGCCCCTGTTCCCGCCCCGCTGCCGCTATATCCCCACCTGCTCGCAGTACGCCCTTGAGGCGGTCGAGAAATACGGTGCGGCCAAGGGCGGCTGGCTGACCTTCAAGCGTCTTATGCGGTGCCATCCCTTCCACCATCACAAGGGCGGCTGGTATGATCCGGTGCCCTGAACCAACCCCCCTCAAAAAACTACGGAGGAATAAAAGCCTATGTTCGCACAACTCGGCTACTACATCTGTGTGCCGTTCGCGTGGCTCACCCGCCTGTTCTATACCTGGACGGGCTCTTACGGCGTCGCTCTGATCCTCTTCACCCTGATCGTCAAGCTGGTGCTGCTTCCCTTCCAGCTCAAGAGCAAGAAGAGTATGCTCCGCATGGGCCGCATGAACAGCAAGGTGCAGGAGATCCAGAAGAAATACGCCAACAACAAGGAGAGGCAGCAGCAGGAGATCGCGGACCTCTATGCCCGCGAGGGTGTCAACCCCATGTCCGGGTGCCTGTGGTCCTTCCTGCCCTTCCCCATCCTGATCGCCCTGTACTACATCATCCGCACACCTCTGCGCTACTTCATGTCCCTGTCCAACGAGGTCATCGCCAAGATCACCGAGCTGGCGGTGTCCCTGGGGTATGTCTCCGGCGCCAGTGGTCAGGCCTCTGCTTACGACCAGATCTATCTGGCCAAGTTCATCCACGATAACTGGTCCAGCTTCGAGGGCAAATTCGATGGTCTTATCGACCTGAACTACACCTTCCTCAGCATGGATCTGTCCGCCGTGCCCAAGGATCTGTTCAGCCAGTTCCCCTCCGGCGGCTGGCCCGTCATCGGCATCATGCTCATGCCGCTGATCTCCGCCGCGCTGCAGTTCCTGATGACCCGCATCTCCATGAAGACCAACGGCAACAGCAACATGAACGGCTCCTCCAAGGCGATGCTCTATATGATGCCCCTGATGACGGTGTGGATGGGCTACATCCTCCCCGCCGCCCTGTGCGTCTACTGGATCGCCAACGCCGCGTTCTCCTGCATTCAGGAGCAGGTGCTGAACAAGCACTTCTCTAAGGTGCTGGACCGCGAGGAGACCGACAAGGAGCGCCAGAAGCGCGAGGCCCGCTACGCTAAAATGCAGGCTGCCCGTGAGAACTACAACCGTCAGCTGGAGCAGCAGGCCCAGTCCAAGGGAGGCAAGAAGCCCCAACCCCAACCCAAAAAGAAAAAGACCGGCGAGAGCACCACGGAAGCCGGCAAGGTGGGCAACCGTCCCTACGCACGGGGCCGCGCCTACCGCGAGGAACACTACGACGAATAAGGAGTTTTGTCTATGAGTTATATCGACGTAACGGGCAAGACTGAGGACGAGGCGCTGCGTAAAGGCCTTGAGCAGCTGGGCATGGACCGCGATGATGTGTCTGTCTCCATTCTGGAGCGTGCCAAGACCGGTTTCCTGGGCATCGGCGCCACCCCCGCCCGTATCCGTATCACCTATGGTCCCGAGGAGGCAGACGTTGCCGCCCCCGCCGAGGTGAAGATCATCCCCGAGACCCCTGCAGCCCCCAAGGCGGAGCCCAAGCCCGCCGTCCCCGCTAAACCGGCGGCGCCAAAGGCTGACAAGCCCCGTCAGGACCGTCAGAGCCGTCCCGACCGCAGCGACCGTCCCCGCCCCGAAAAGAAGGAGCGTCCCGCCCCTGTGGCCCCGGCCATCGATCTGCCCGAGTGTGATGACGATAATGCCAAGCGTATCATCGCTTTCGTCTCCGGCCTGCTCCAGCACATGGACAGCGCCGCCGAGGTCAAGGTCTACGAGGTGGAGAAGGGCCGCTACAAGGTCATTCTGGTGGGCGAGCGTCTGGGCCAGTTGATCGGCCATCGCGGCGAGACGCTGGATGCCATCCAGCAGCTGACCAACTATGCCATCAACACCGGCAGCGACAGCAAGCGTGTTCGCGTCCAGATGGATGCCGAGAACTACCGTGCCCGCCGTGAGCAGAGTCTGGAGAGCCTGGCCCGCAAGGTGGCGTCCAAGGTACAGAAGTACCGCCGCAGTGTGACTCTGGAGCCCATGAACGCCTACGAGCGCCATGTGATCCACGCCGCCCTGCAGGATGTCCCCGGTGTCACCACCTACTCCGTGGGTACTGAGCCAAACCGCCGCGTGGTGGTTTCCTATGACCGCGCCCAGGCCCGATAACAGCAAAAAAAGAAAGCCCTTCGGGCTTTCTTTTTTTGCTGTTATACGCCTGTTCCGTCAAAGGCCGGCGTGTAGGCCTCCTCGGCGGAGGCCCGTTCCTGCACGAAGCCGTCCTCAATGCCGCAGTTCCGCATATAGGTCACTGCCGCCCGGTACTCCGCCGCCGTCACCCGCCGCGCCAGCCGGCCGGTCATGCCAGTCGGCGGCGTATACTGGCTCATCAGGGACATCGCCACGTCGCCGGGTGCGAAGGTCTCCGCGATCCAGTCCAACACCCTCCGAGTGTTGTCCAGATATCCCGGCAGTACCAGGTGCCGCAGGATCACACCCTGTTTCATCAGTCCGTTCTCGTCGTACACCGGCGGTCCCACCTGACGAAACATCTCTCGTATGGCTTCGCAGGCCGCGGGAAAGTAGTCCTCCGCCCCGGAGAGTGCCTTAGCCAGCGCGCCGTCGGCATATTTCAGGTCCGGCAGATATATGTCTACCTTTCCTTCCAGCTGCCGCAGCGTATCGACCTTTTCATACCCACCGCAGTTGTACACCACCGGTACCGGAAGCTTTGGCTCCAGGGCCGGCAGTATCCACGGCAGGAAATGAGTGGGCGTCACCAGTTCAATGTTGTGCGCGCCCCGGGCGATCAGCTCGTCGAATATCTCTCGCAGCCGCGCCGTGGAGATATCCTTTCCCTGACCACCGGCGGAAATGCTGCCATTCTGACAGTAGCAGCACCGCAGGGTACAGCCGGAGAAAAACACCGTTCCTGCGCCATTTGTGCCGGAGATGGGCGGCTCCTCCCACTGGTGCAGCATGGCCCGTGCCACCCGCAGTCCGGCGGGCATACCGCAGAATCCGCTGCCGTGCTCCGCAGTGCGCTCTGCCCCGCAGTTACGGGGACATAAGGTGCAGATCATACCTTGTGGATGTCAAAATCCGGGCCCAGGTCGCCGGCCATCCAGTGGCGGCGGCACAGGCCGATATACTTGTCGTTGGCGCCCAGCACCACCTGTGCGCCCTCCTTTACCACATGGCCATTTTCGTCGAAACGGGCGTTAAAGGCCGCTTTTTTGCCGCACCAGCAGATAGTTTTGACCTCCTCCAGCTTGTCCGCCAGCACCAGCAGATGGTAGCTGCCCGGGAACAAGTCGCCCTTGAAATCGGCGCGGAGACCGTAGCAGATGACGGGGATGCTGCAGTCATCGACGAGGTGGACGAGGTAATAGACCTCATCTTTTGTCAGAAACTGGGCTTCGTCGATGATAATGCAGGCATAGGTCTGCAGTTCGGTTTCCGACATTTCGCGCATCTCATCGAAGTAGATGCAGGGGTGTTTCAGGCCGATGCGGGAATAGACCATATGGTCGCCGTCGCGGGTGTCCAGACGGGGCTTTACCAGCAGCGTTTCCTGGCCGCGCTCCTCGTAGTTGAACCGCGCCATCAGCGCGTTGGCCGTCTTGCTGGAGCCCATGGCGCCAAACTTAAAATACAACTGTGCCATCCCTGTTTCTCCTTTATTTGCATACGATTTTATTTGTTTTCCAACTTTTTGAAGGCAGTGGGCATGGGGTAGAGGTCCCGGTCATCAGATGCCCAGACCCAATCCGGAGGACCGTCGCCAGCGACGGTTAAGCGAAATACCGTCATATTCCAGCGGAGATGGGTAAAGATATGCCTGTCCGAAAAGCGCTTCTCCCAGGAAAGCGGCGTGAGTCCCCAGTCCAGAAGCTGTTGTGCCGCAAGGGTTTCCGTCAGCATCCCCTCGGTGTTGGGAAACTCCCACAGGCCGGAGAGCAGGCCCGTTTCCGGGCGGCGGCGCAGGGCTGTGCGGCCATCGGGGGTGGTCAGCAGAAAGACCGTCAGGTCCTTTTCCGGCTTGGCGGTATTTTTTTCCCGCACCGGCAGCCGGGACTGAAGCCCCGCAGCCTTTGCGGCACAAAGGCTTGCGGCGGGACAGCTTTCGCAGTTGGGATTTTTTGGCAAGCAGACTGCGGCACCCAGGTCCATCATGGCCTGGTTAAAATCGCCGGGGCGGTCGGTGGGCATGACGGCCGCCAGCGCATCGCGGACGCGCTGGCGTGTCCGCGGGTCAAGGACGTTATCGCCGCAGGCGGTCAGCCGCGCCGCGATACGCAGTACGTTGCCGTCAACGGCAGGAACGGCTTTATTAAAGGCGATGGAGAGTATCGCGCCCGCCGTATAGTCGCCGATTCCGGGAAGCTGTATCAGGTCGCTGTACGTGTCAGGGAGACAGCCGCCGTATTGGTCCACCATGACACGGGCGGAGCGCTGCAGGCTGCGGGCGCGGCTGTAATAGCCCAGGCCCTGCCACAGGGAGAGTAAGCGGTCTTCCGCTAATTCCGCCAGGGCGGGCACGTCCGGCGCGGCGGCCATAAACCGTTCAAAATAGGGCAGTACCGCCTGTACCCGCGTCTGCTGGAGCATGATCTCCGACACCCAGGTGCGATAAGGCGTGACGATATCTCGCCAAGGGAGAGAACGCTTTTCCCGGTCGTACCAGGGCAGCAGGACTGCAGGCAGAGAGGCCAGCGGGAATGGTATTTTATGGGAGCTTTGGTTGCTGTTTTTGTTACTCTTGTTTGCCATTTATTTTCAAATGCTGTTGTCTGATCGTTACTTTTTGTTGCTCTGTGGTAAAGGTATATTAAAGCGGGAGGCGTAGTGGCAGCGGCGGCAGAGGGCCTCGGCGGGCTCACGGCAGTCAAAGCCGCGGCGGATGCGCTGGGCCCGGGGCGTGTTGAGAATGTAGTCCAGGCTCTGGTGGAAAATGTTGCCCAGGGCCAGCCGGCCCTCGCTGTCCAGACAGCAGGGGATCACGGTGCCGTCGCACAGCACGCCCAGCTGGCGGCGCAGGCCGTAGCAGTACTGGGTGTCGTCGGGGCAGTCGTTGTTCTCGTCGCCGGGCCAGTAGAAGTGCTCGTCCTTCTGTATGTAGATGCGGGGGGCCAGGCGGCGGTTGTGGAGCATATCCTCGGGGAGGTGGGCGGTATTCTGCCCGGTGAGCTCGCCCAGAATGCGCTCGATCTCCGGGTTCAGGGCCTGGGGCATGCCGCTGTTCCACAGGCGCAGGGTGCAGTTGACCCCAGCGGCGGCCAGCTTCTGGCAGCTGCGGAGACAGCCGGTGACGTAGTCCTCCAGTGGCACGTTCAGGTGGTTGCCCTCGAAGGAATGGAGAGAGACGGCTACCTTATGCAGGGCGGGGCAGGCAAGCAGGATATCCAACTTTTTGGGCAGGAGCGTGCCGTTGGTGGTGATGCAGACACGGAAGTCCAGCTGGGCGCAGGTATCCAAAATTTTCCCCAGCTCCGGGTGGAGCAGCGGCTCACCCATAACGTGGAGGTAGATATACTGCGTGACGGCACGCAGCTTTTTGGCCGCCACCGCAAAGTCGTCGGTACGCATGGCCATCAGCGGCCGGTGGTGGCCGGCGCAGAAGTCGCAGTGGAGGTTGCAGAGGTTGGTGATCTCCACATAGGCGCGCTGGATGTTCATGGCAGAGCCCCCTTGTCCTTATCGTGTCGGGCAGGTGTGCCTGCCCGCACTGTGCTATGGCAACATTGTATCACATCGCGAGGCGTTTGAATAGGGAAAGTTTGCCGGGACGGCAGGAGGCGCGTATAAAATGTTTGGTACGTTTGGGATGATGAAAACCATGTATTTTTGAGAAAAATACCGTGTTTTTATCATATAATAGTTGCAATTTCTTATAGAATGTGGTACGGTATACGCAGAACGAAGCCACGCCCGCGAGGCGAATAAAACGGAACATCAGGAGGTACGTCCATGAAATACCCGAAGACCGGCAGTGAGGTCTATGTGAGCCTGAACCTGTCCAACACCATGCTCACCGGCATCGGCAAGGGCACCATTACCCGGGAGGAGGTCTCCGCCAGCTATCTGAAGCGGCTGTTTGCCGAGCACGGCGTCATCGTGTCCGCCAAGCCGGAGCAGCGCCGTCTGCTGGAGATCGTCAACGAGCGCTGCGATCTGGAGCTGGAGATCCCCGAGCAGCTGAAGCTGTTTCAGCTGTCCGAGGAGCACCGCCGGCTGGTGGTGATCGAGGTCACCGGTCTGCGCCGGAAGAACGGCTCCTTGCTGCCGGAGTACACGGAGGAGGAGTTCAACGAGGCCACGTTTGCGTTCGTGAAGTACTACGTGCAGGGTACCCACTACGACACGCTGGTGGAGGAGAACAAGAAGCTGAAATTCGAGCTGGAGCAGGAGCTGGAGTGGCGGAACCGCACGGACAACTGATGAGATACAAAAAGAGACGGCGAAGGCCGTCTCTTTTTTTGCGCCTGCGCGGGGGGGGGGCGCTGCCCCGGCGGCGAGCAGGTGTTGCGCCTGCGGGCGCGGG
>OGQN01001403.1_pt1 | contig 19693 bp, 22 predicted proteins | sample 1553231 | NCBI WGS metagenome assembly OGQN01 (sample SAMEA2579950, study PRJEB22360) | human gut metagenome | biome: human gut; feature: human-associated habitat; material: faeces | place: Denmark | collected 2008/2010 | reverse complement strand
GGAGCAGCAGTGACCGCGGCCGCCGCGATGGTGATGGCGCGCGGGTCTGCAAGGCCCACGTCCTCGCTCGCCAGGATGAAGATGCGACGCGCGATGAAGCGCGGGTCCTCCCCGCCCTCGATCATGCGCGCGAGCCAGTAGACGGTCGCATCCGGATCACTACCGCGCATCGACTTAATGAAGGCGGAGATGACGTCATAGTGCGTGTCGCCATCCTTGTCATAGGGAAGCTGGCGACGCGGCGATGCCTCGCGCACTTGCTCGGTGCCGATCTCGCCGCCGGGCTCGGTGAGGGCTGCCGCGAGCTCGAGCGTGGTGAGCGCCGTGCGGGCGTCCCCGCCCGCAGTGATCACGATGGCGTTGAGGGCCTCGTCGGAGATCGTGTATTCGCTGGCGAGACCGCGCTCGTCTTCGATCGCGCGCTTGACGAGCATCTTGATGCCGTGATTGCCTATGGGCTTGAGCTCGACGATACGCGAGCGCGAGATGAGGGCCGAATTGACCTCGAAGAAGGGGTTTTCGGTCGTCGCGCCGATGAGGATGACGATGCGATCCTCGACGGCATGGAGCAAGGCATCTTGCTGCGAACGGGAGAAGCGGTGTATCTCGTCGATGAACAGGATGGTGCGCCGCTTGTAGGCGAGCAGACGCTCCTCGGCCGCCTTGATCTCGCGGCGCAAGTCGGCGACGGTTCCCGAAACCGCTGAGACCTCGACGAAGGCGGCGTTCGTGGAATTGGCGATGACGTGCGCGATGGAGGTCTTACCCGTACCCGCCGGCCCGAAGAGGATGACCGAGGAGAGCGTATCGTTGGCAATGGCGCGCCTGAGCCAGGTATCCTTGCCGATGGCCTCTTCCTGACCGACCACCTCGCTGAGCGTGCGCGGGCGCATGCGCACGGCAAGTGGGGCGGCCGCAAAGCGCGTCTCGCCATCCACCTCGCTGAAGAGTGTGTCCATCGAAGCATCCATGGGTCAATGATACCGCAGCCGCATGTGCCGGCGGCACCGTGCGGACATGCCGATGCCTACTCGTCAATATCGAGGACGAGCGACACGGGGCAATGGTCGCTGCCGTATACGTCTGACTCGATGCCCGCCGCGACGACCGAATCGGCGAGCGCCGTGCTCACGAGGAAGTAGTCGATACGCCATCCGACGTTTCGTTCGCGGGCCCTCATGCGGTAGCTCCACCAGCTATAGGCATCCGTCACGTCGGGGTGAAGCAGCCGAAACGTGTCGACGAAACCACTGGCCAGGAGTTCGTCGAATTTGCCGCGCTCCTCATCGGAGAAGCCTGCGTTACCGACGTTCTCCTTGGGTCGCGCGAGATCGATCGGTTCGTGCGCGACGTTCATGTCACCGCAGACGACGACGCCCTTGTGCGATGCGAGATCGGTCAGATACTCCCGAAAGCGGTCCTCGAAGGCGCAACGGTAGTCGATACGCGCAAGCTCGTGCTGGGCATTGGGCGTGTAGACGCACACGAAGTAGAAATCCTCGAACTCGAGCGTGACAGTGCGACCCTCGCAATCGAAACGACTGTCACCGATGCCATGAAAGACGGCAAGCGGCTCGCGTTTCGAGAAGACAGCCGTACCCGAATAGCCCTTCTTCTCCGCGTAGCTCCAGTACTCGTGATAATCCCCGAAGTCGAGCGGGCTTTGCCCCTCCTGGAGCTTTGTCTCCTGGATGGCGAAGACGTCCGCGTCGAATTCGCGGAAGATGTCATCAAAGCCCTTCTTGACGATGGCGCGCAGCCCGTTGACGTTCCATGATACGAACTTCACGTGGTCAATCCTCCCCTACTTGCCCAGGCACGCATCGCAGCGCGCCTTGATGGGCCCTACGATACCTCGAGAACCTGTCCACTCATATGATGACCCGTCTCGCCCGCGAGAAAGAGGCAGGTATCCACGAGGCCATCATATGACGCGGAGAGCGCATCACGCCCCAGAGACGAAAGCGCCTCATCTTGCGCATCGGGGAATTCACGAGCCCAATGCTCGAACTGCGCGGTCGACGCCTGTGCGCAGACGATATTGACGTTGATATTGTCATCGGCCCATTCGCGTGCGGCGACACGGCTTATGCCGGCAAGCCCCTCGACCGCGGCGGCAAGCATCCCGAAGCCAGGTTGCCCTTGCATCGCCAGACGCGAGCCGAAGTTGATGATGGATCCGTGCACAATAGCCAAGTGCGGACGACATTCGCGCATCCAGGCAAAAGATTCGATGGCGCATGTCGCAAACGTGCGCTCGAGATCATCGTCGCGCGTGGACGCGAGCAGCTCGGCACGTGCGACGAGCGAGCAGTTCACAAGCACGTCGATGCGCCCGAAGCGATCCACGATATCCTGTACGGCCTTGCGCACGGCCGGCGTGTCCTCGTGCGCAAGACGCAACGCCATGACCCCGGCATCCGCCTCGACGGCAAGCGACCGAGCATAGTCGTTCACGCTCGCGTGCGGACCGACAGCCACGATATTGGCGCCTTGCGCCGCAAAGCCGGCGGCGACGGCATGCGCCATGCTCACCTGCGCGCCACATCCGCGCACGATAACGGTCCTGTCGGAAAACGCGCTCATCGCACTCCCCTATCTGCAGAGCTGCCAGAACGCGACGGCGCTCGCGGCGGCGACGTTGAGAGAGTCGACGCCATGCGCCATCGGAATGCGCACGGTGTAATCGCAGCGTGCGATCGTGGACGAGGTCAGGCCATCGCCCTCGGTGCCGAACACGAGGGCAAGACGGTCTTCGGCGTTGAGCCCGGCGTCGTCAAGGGATACCGAGTCATCGTCCAGCGCGAACGCGGCCGTCTTGAATCCGAGCTCGTGCAACCTCTCGATACCGGCCTGTGGCCAATCGTCCGGGTCGTGCCCGATGCGTGTCCAGGGAATCTGGAACACCGTTCCCATCGAGACCCGAACGGCGCGACGATACAGCGGATCGCAACAAGTGGGAGTCACGAGAACGGCGTCGACGTCAAGTGCGGCAGCGGAACGAAATATCGCGCCCACGTTGGTATGGTCGACGATCCCCTCGAGTACGGCGACGCGTCGAGCGTCGGCGAGCAGGCCTTCGACCTCAGGCAGCTGCGGACGACGCATGGCGCAGAGCACGCCGCGCGTCAACCTGAAACCCGTAAGCCCCTCGAGAACGTCGGCAGGGCCCGTGTAGACGGGGATATCTCCGCAACGCGCCACGAGGCTGGCGCATTCCCCGAGATGCGAGCGGTCCATGAGCATGGAGAGCGGCTGCATCCCCGCGTCGAGGGCGCGTCCGATGACCTTGGGTGACTCGGCGATGAATATCCCCTTTTCCGGCTCGAGTCTATTGCGTAGCTGCGCTTCCGTAAGACGTGCATAGGCATCGAGCTCGGGGGCATCCAGCGATGTGACTTCGATGATTCTCATATTGGCCTCAATGAAGACGGGTCACCGGAAACCCCCGATGACCCGTCCCCTCTTCTGTGCGAAAGACGCTATTCGTCTTCGATGAGCTCGAACTGCGATGCCGGCGCCCCGCATAGGGGGCACGTCTCGGGCGGCTCTTCGCCCTCGTAGACATAGCCGCAAAGCTTGCAGCGCCACTTCTTCATGACCGCTCCTTCGCGAACCATATCCTAGTAGTTGTGGGCTTCCAGCTCGAAGAACGCCTTGGGGTGCGAGCACACGGGGCAGATCTCGGGAGCGTTCTTGCCAATGACGATGTGGCCGCAGTTACGGCAAATCCAGATGGCATCGCCATCACGGCTGAAGACCTTTCCGGTCTCGATGTTGTCGATCAGCGCACGATAGCGCTCCTCGTGCTGCTTCTCGATGGCACCGACCATCTCGAAGCGCAGGGCGATCTCCTCGAAGCCCTCCTCGCGGGCGGTCTTGGCAAAGCCGGCGTACATGTCGGTCCACTCGTAGTTCTCGCCTGCGGCGGCGTCCTCGAGATTGGGAAGCGTCTCGGGCATCTCGCCGCCATGGAGGTACTTGAACCAGATCTTGGCATGCTCCTTCTCGTTGTGCGAGGTCTCGAGGAACAGGGCCGCGATCTGCTCGTAGCCGTCCTTCTTCGCCTGGCTTGCGTAGTACTCGTACTTGGTATGGGCCTGCGACTCGCCGGCAAAGGCGGTCTGGAGGTTGATCTCGGTCTGGCTACCCTTCAAATCCATGGTGTTTCCTCTTTCCTTTTGAATCAGTGGGTCAACATGCGGCTAAGTATACGCACTTTCACGACAAAGGGGGCTGTCAATTTATTTCCAACACAAAATGATTTCCGCAGCGCGAAGCCGGTGCGAATGCTACTGGACGAGCGGGGCGCGTTCCCTGGAAACGTCGTCGCCGATTTCCTTGCCGAGCTCCTCGGCGACCTTCTTGGCCTTGCGCGAGAGCTTCTTCGGGACGACGACCGTGACATGCACGAGCAAGTCGCCGCGCTTGTTGTTCCTGCGAAACATCGGCAGGCCATATCCCTTGATACGCAGCGTCTGGCCGGGCTGGCAGCCCTCAGGGATGTGGACGGGAACCTCCTCGTCCTCGAGGATGCCGCATACGGTGATGTCCGCGCCGGTCATCGCCTGGACGACCGTGATGTTCGCACGCGTATGCAGGTTGTCACCATCGCGCTCGAAGTACTCGTGGGGGTCTATGCGCACGGTCGCGATCAAATCGCCCGCCGGTGCACCCTGCATACCCGCCTCGCCACGACCCTGGACGCGAATCTGCTGCCCATCGTGTATGCCGAGGGGAATCTCGATGGTGAGATGCTCGCGATCGGGAACGCGCCCCTGACCCTGGCATTCGGGACAGGGCTTGTCGATGGTGCGCCCGGTACCACCGCAGTCCGGGCAGGTGACCGCCGTCTGCATGTCGCCGAGGAACGTATGCTGCACGCTCACGACATGACCCGAGCCGTGGCAGGTCGGACATTCGACCTCCGAACCGTCCTCGGCGGCACCGCTGCCACCGCATTCCTCGCAGGTGGCGAGGCGATCGTAGACGATGTCCTTCTTCGCGCCGCGGGCGACTTCCTCGAGCGTGAGGCGAAGCCCGATTCCCATGTCGCGACCGTCGCGGCGCACCTGCTGGGATCCTCGACCGCCCATGCCGCCGAAGAAGGAACTGAAGATGTCGCCCATGCCACCGAAGATGTCACTCATGTCGACGGCCTGATAGCCACCGAAACCCTGTGCGGCCTCCGGCGTACCATAGCGGTCGTACAGGGACTTCTTCTGGGAATCGGAGAGCACGTCATACGCTTCGTTGAGCTCCTTGAAGCGCTCTTCGGCATCGGGGGCCTTGTTGACGTCAGGATGCAGTTCACGCGCCTTGCGCCTGAACGCCTTCTTTATCTCCGTTACAGTAGCCTCGCGCGAAACACCGAGAACTTCGTAATACTCATACGCCATGCGAAATAACTCCCCGCACTCAGATTCGACGGTGACTATTGTGGGGTACGGCCAGACGGCTAATGCGAATCGTAAGCGATTCGTCACCAAGCCATACGCGAACGTCAACGTCTAGGACACGAGCGACCAAATCGCACCATAGACCTCGTTTCCGAGCAACCAACCGCGCCGCGCGGGAACGAAGCGATCACCTTGTTCGCACACAAGTCCGAGCTGCTCGAGGCGCTCGAAGACCGCGGGCGCACCCTCGACGGATTGCACCTGCCCGACTGGAACGCCGATGCTTCTGCGCATGCCGAGCATGAGGTCTTCGACGGCAGATTCGCGGGCGCTGAGTAATTCGATTTCGGCACGAGGGCATCCGAGCGATTCGGCAAACGCGATATCATCGGATGATGCAGCGATGCGGATACGGGCGAAATCTACATCATAAGGCTGGGTGGGGGCGCAGTCGCTCGGACAGTGCTGAGCTCGCACGGAAGCGCCACCGGCGCTTCCGCTCGTATGCGCCGACGCGAAGCTAGTCCCTTTAGGGAAACTCGCTTTGTGCATTCCCCACCCAGCCTTTTCACTATCGATTTCGAATATCCCCGAATCAATCGCCTGTTCCGCGGTCGCAGCCGACAGCATGCTCGAAGCCCCGGCCCCGAGGCCAAGGTACTCAGCACCCGTCCAATACGCCGTGTTGTGGCAGGAAGTGAAGCCCGGCTTGGCATAGGAGGCGACTTCATAGCGCTCGAACCCCGCGGCCGTCAGCATCTGCTCGGCCTCGAGCATCATGTCGGCCTGCGCGTCCTCGTCGGCAACTTCGCACTCCCCCATCTCGACACGATGCGCAAGCGGCGTATCGTCCTCGAGCATGAGCGGATAGACGCTCACATGAGAGACACCCGCGTCGATTGCGTGCCGCAGACTTTCCCTCCACGATTCCATGCTCTGGCCCGGCCCTCCGCAGATAAGGTCGAGCGAGACGTTGTTCGTACGCGTGTGCACGGCGGCAAGGGCCGCGTCGACCGCAGCCGCGTCATGCACGCGACCATATCCCCGCAAGACCGCATCATCGAAGCTCTGCGCCCCGATGCTGAAGCGGTTTACGCCGAGCGAGAAGAGGTCGGCCACCATGCGCTCGTCAATCGACTCGGGATTGGCCTCGCAAGTGAATTCGACGACGTTCTCGAGATTGACCGAAAGCGAGAGCGTGTACACGAGCGTGTTGAGGCGCCTGCTGCCGAGGTGCGTGGGCGTACCGCCGCCAATGTAAATCGTCTTGACCTGTCCGAGCAGGCCGGCCTTTGCTGCCCGACGCAATTGCAGGCACAGCGCCTCCACGTAGGCATCCATCCGTGCGCCGTCATCGCACGCGCTCGTCGCAAAGTCGCAATACGCGCAACGTGAGACACAGAAGGGCAGATGCAGGTACAGGGCCTCGATCATCGTCTCCCGCTTTCGGCGAGGGCCTCGGCCTCATCGAAGATGCGCTCGAAGTCGGAAACGTTCCTCGCGTCACTCAGGCTCTTGCGCAGAGATGCCGCGTTGGGCAGACCGCGTACGTACCAGGCGAGCTGCGCGCGAAGCGGGGTAAGGTAGGGAGCTCGCTCGTCCCGGGGCGCGGGCACGGCCGCGACGCTCGTCGAGGGGCGCTCGTCACGCGCCTTCACCGGATCGGCGTAGTGGAGGTAGAGGTCGAAGTGCTCGCGCATGACATCCACACGCTCGGCATGCGAGGGTTCATGGCCCGTGAATATCCACGGATTACCGCGTGCACCACGAGCGACGTGCACCACATCGACACCACATCGCTCGCGCATGCGGCATGCATCGTCATGGGAAAACACGTCCCCGCTACCCGCGACGGGAATAGCGACCGCCTCCTTGACCTGAGCAATCACATCCCAGTCCGCATTGCCGCGATACATCTGACGCGCACTCCGTCCGTGCACGCTCAAAAGCGCGGCGCCGGCCTGCTCGAGACGCTTGGCGAAGTCGACGGCGTTTCTCTCCTCGTTCGTCCACCCGCTCCTGAACTTCGCGGTAACCGGGACATCCACGGCATCGACGATGGTGCGTATGATCTGGCCGGCGAGTTCGGGAGTCTTCATGAGGGCCGATCCCTCGCCACGGCGCACGACCTTGCGCACGGGACAGCCCATGTTCACGTCGATGAGCGCGAGCCTATCGCCCAGACGCTCGGCGACACGAGCGGCCTGGCGCGCCATGCAATCGGGCTCCGAGCCGAAGAGCTGCACGGCGAGCACGCGTTCCTCGTCTGCCGGCTCGACGAGCGCGAAAGTCCTCACGCCATCGTATTCGAGGCCCTTGGCACTCACCATCTCGGAAAACGTGAGCCCTGCGCCATGTCGAAGGCACAAGCTCCTGAAAGCGCGATCGGTCACGCCGGCCATCGGCGCGAGCCAAAGAGGCGTGGCGAGGTATGTGTCTAGATTTGCCAAGAGGCGCTACTCGTCGTCGACGGAGAGGATGACCATGAACGCCTCTTGCGGAACTTCGACGTTGCCGATGTTCTTCATGCGCTTCTTGCCCGCCTTCTGCTTCTCGAGCAGCTTGCGCTTGCGCGTGATGTCACCGCCATAGCATTTGGCCAACACGTCCTTGCGACGCGCGCGCACCGTCTGGCGCGCCAGGATCCTGCTGCCCACGGCGGCCTGTATGGGCACTTCGAAGAGCTGCTGGGGGATGATTTCCTTGAGCTTCTCGCACAGGGCCTTGCCACGCGTGTAGGCGGCGTCCTTGTGCACAATCGCCGAAAGTGCGTCGACGGGATTGCCTGCGAGCAGTATCTCGAGCTTGACGAGATTACTCGCCTGATAGCCACAGACATCGTAGTCAAGCGATGCATAGCCCTTGGTGCGGCTCTTGAGCGAATCGAAGTAGTCCATGATGAGCTCGGAGAGCGGCATCTCGAACTTGAGCTCGACGGTAGTCGTCGAGAGGTACTGCATGTCGATGAACTTGCCGCGACGCTCGGTCGAAAGCTCCATGACCGCACCGATGTAGTCGGGCGGGATGATGATGTCCGCCTTGACGTACGGCTCCTCGATACGCTCGATGGACGAGGGATCGGGCATATCCTGCGGGGAATGGACGGTCACTTCCTCGCCATCGGTGAGGTAGGCATGATACTCGACCGAGGGTGCCGTCGCGATGAGATCGAGCCCGAACTCGCGCTCGAGGCGCTCCTTGACGACCTCCATGTGCAGCAAGCCGAGGAAGCCGACGCGAAACCCGAAGCCGAGCGCCTGACTCGTCTCGGGTTCGTAGACAAGTGCCGGATCGTTGAGCGTGAGCTTGTCGAGCGCATCGCGCAGAGCCGGATATTGGTCGGCATCGATGGGAAACAGTCCCGTGTAGACCATCGGCTTGACGTCACGGTATCCGGGCAGGGGCTCGGCGGCACCGTTTTTCGCGAGCGTGACCGTATCGCCGACCTTGACCATGCGCGGATCCTTGAGGCCCGTAACGAGATAGCCGACCTCGCCGACCTTGAGCTCATCGACCGGAGTCTCGGCCGGACGACGCACACCCACTTCCTCGACCTCGCACTCGTTCTTCGTCGCCATGAAGCGAATCTTCTGACGGGCCTTGATGGAACCGTCGACGACGCGGATGAGCGCGACGACACCACGGTAGGCATCGAAGTACGAATCGAAGATGAGGGCCTTGAGCGGTGCGTTGGCGTCGCCTTGCGGCGCCGGAATGCGCTCGACGATGGCCTCGAGCAGGTCATGCACGCCGATACCCGACTTGCCCGAGGTGAGTATCGCCTCGTCGGCGGGAATCGCGAGGCCCTCCTCGATCTCGGCACGCACGCGCTCGGGATCGGCGGCGGGCAAGTCGACCTTGTTGATGACGGGAATGATCTCGAGGTCGGCGTTCATGGCGAGCAGGGCATTGGCGACCGTCTGCGCCTCGACGCCCTGGGTGGAATCCACGACGAGAACCGCGCCCTCGCATGCCGCCAACGAGCGCGATACCTCGTAGGTGAAATCGACGTGACCCGGCGTGTCGATGAGGTTGAACTGGTATGTCTCGCCGTTGTCGGCCTCGTAGAGAACGCAGACGGCCTGCGACTTGATGGTGATGCCACGCTCGCGCTCGATATCCATCGAATCGAGCACCTGCTCGACCATGTCGCGCGAGGCGACCGTGTTCGTCATCTCGAGAATGCGGTCGGCGATGGTCGACTTGCCATGGTCGATGTGCGCGATGATGGAGAAGTTTCTGATATGCGAGCGGTCCATGGGACTCATTCTAACGCAGGAACGTCAACGTGAAAAAGGAGACCGCCCCATCATGAGGGCGGCCTCCCGAGAAGCCCAAAAAGCCCTAAAGCTATTTGTCGAGGCTATTGGCCAGGGCCATGACACCGCTCTTGCGATTGGCGGCCTGGTTCTTGTGGATGATGCCCTTGCTGACGGCCTTGTCGAACAGGCGGCAGGCCTTGCTGGCAGCCTCGGTCGCGAGTGCCTTGTCGCCGGCCTCGACGGCCTCGCGCACGCGGCGCACGGCGGTCTTCATCTCGGCCTTGGCGGCGCGATTGCGCAGGCGGGCCTTCTCGTTGGTCTTGATACGCTTCTTCTGACTTTTGATGTTCGCCATTTCCGGCTTTTCCTTTCGATGAAACCCATTGTCTCTCGCAGTGGGGTGCGACGAAACTACGAGATGATATCACAGTTGCGCGTCATCTCATCGACGAATGTGAAACTCGACGCGTGCAGACGTCCAAGACCCAGCGTTCGAAGGTCGCCTGCTGGTCGGCACCCGTCTTCATCGCCCGGTCGCAGGCAACGGCCCCGACGAGCGCGGCCTCGAGCTCGGCTTCGGAAAATCCGCTTGCCCACCGTCCGTAGTTCTTCACCTGCCAATCAGGCCGCCCGAGCGCGGAGGCAAGCGCGCCGGTTCCCTGACCCTGCAAGTCCTTTGCGACAAGCAGGTCGCGAATCCTGTTGACGCACATGGTCAGCAGGCCAAAAGGTGACTGGGCGCTCATGCGCGCGAGCAGGACTGCGCATTTCGTCGCATCGCGTTCCGCAAGCGCATCGCTCAAGTGCCAGGGCTTGGGCTCGGCGACGCGAGCGACGTACGCCTGCACCTCGGGCAAGTCGATGACGGCGCCACGCCCCAGGGCAATGGCCATCTTGGTCAGCTCGCCGTCGAGGTGGATGGTCGATTCGCCGATGAGCGAGATGAGCTCCTCGGCCGCCGGGCGCGTAATGCTCACGCCCTTGCTCTGGGCAAACTGCTGCACTTGCTGCGGCAGCTCACGTGCGCCGAGCGGGCTGCAATCGATGACGGCCTTCTTATCGACCTTGGCGATCGCCTTGTACAGACGCGTGTTCTTCGCGAGTTTCTCGGCGATGAGCGCGAGAACGGTCGTATCGTTGGGGCTCTCGAGATACGAGACGATGGCCTCTTGCGCCGCCTTCTTGAGGCGCTCCGCAGACTGGATGACGACGAGGCGCTTCTCGCTCATGAACGGCATCGTATTGCAAGCCGCCGTGAGCTCGTCGGGAGCGAGCGACCCGCCTTCAAGCACGTCCTTGTTGAAGTCGAGATCGCCGAGCTTTGCCATGCGCTCGTTGAGACGCCCGTAGACGAACTCTCGCTTGAGCTCGTCGGCGCCGACGATGAGGTATACGGGGAGAAAGTCGTTATCCGCCATGATGAGCTTCCCTCAAGCAAGAAGGCCGGGTGCATCCCGGCCTTCAGTGTTCTTGGCAGCCCGTACCGGATTCGAACCGGTGATCTCCGCCTTGAGAGTACGCTCTGCCATCAAAACCTAGGTCCGTTTATGTAATCCATATTAACCTATATCGCGCCTATCTGTGGAAACATGTTTACTTGCGTTGCATGTGTTTGTTGGTATTCATGCGCGCGGGGGAAGTCTGGGGGAAGTAAAACGCCCCCTCTTTCCTCTGCGAAATCCAAGATCAGCATGTCAAGTTTCATGCAGTCCTCTTTTACTTGGCGCATATATAATTGAGAGGAAATGCAGCCTCTTCGAAGTGAGCAATCGATTACATCTTCCCTATAATTCTGCCAGCTACTCCTGAGAAAGGTCTTGCCCAATGGAAGACGGCTTTAGCGTCACCTGCCTCGAATGCGATAAACCGATGGACATTATCACGATGGACAAGCTCTTTTTCGAAGCAACTTGTCCTCATTGCGAAAATCGCGCAGGCTTCTCATTCAGCGGCCCTTGCGTCACCTCTCTAGTTGAGATGGGACGCAGCGAGGTCACAAGACGTATGAACGAAGACCTGTCTGTCAAGAGGCAAGGTTGTCAGGCTGGACAGGAAGTCACATCAAGACGCAAACAGGTAGATATGCTTACATTATCTGCGTTAGTCAAAGCCACGTGCATCATTGGACGACATTAGCTAGAAATAGGCACAATGTGTCCCGAACGTCTTTAGTTCGCATAGAGGGCATAAGATTTGCGGCAGCCTAAATCTTGAGTAGCAGGCGGATCATTTGTTGCCAATCTCAGCGAACCTGTTCCATCTTGCGCATATATAATGAAAAGCCAGTAAAGCCTCTTTCAAAGTGAGTCTCGGATGAATCTGAATCAGAAGCAGGCGGGCGAGGATGCCTACGGAGGCGACTTCGATGGTGACGAGGACATGATCGCCTCCCGTCTGTTCGAGCTCTATGCCAATGCGACAAGGGAGGAATAGCACGACTATGGATAACGTATTCCCTGGGGCAAATTATTCAGTCGGCTTTATCGCCTATTTTGACGACAGGAAGCGCGAGGTTGCATTCGTGAAGCGCCAGCAGGTTTTCCCGAAAAGGGAGAATTACATGGTCATAGGTTACAAGAACATAATCGGATATGAGGTGCTGAACGATGGACGAACTGTTTATAGCGGAGGTCTTGGTAGAGCTGTTGTTGGCGGAGTTCTAGCTGGCGGCGCTGGTGCCGTGGTTGGAGCCGTTACAGGCAGGAAGTCGAAGGACGTGTCCGAGGACATGAGGATCAAGATTACCGTCAAGAACATGTCCGAGCCCGCCTTTTACGTTCCTGTTCTCACGGGGAAGTTTAAGAAAAATGGCAGATTTTATAAGCAAGCGGAAAGAGAGGCGCATGACATTTGCGCGAAGCTTGATGCTATTTTGAGCGACAACACGCAGCGAGAGAAAAGAAGGGTTTCTTCATCCCCACCTGCTAAAAATGACCAGCCGCTCGATGCTTTTGAGATTGTAAGAAAGTTCAAGGCGCTCGCTGACGAGGGAGTTATCTCTCAAGAGCAATTCGAGACCAAGAAAAAAGAGCTCCTCGGTCTGTGATCTTTGAGAAAAGAGACGAGCGAATGACCCCACGATGGTTCTCATCTACGATATCCAAGATGCGGTCTATCGCGGATGCGGCCAGAAGGAAATCGACGATATCATGAACCAGGCAGAGGGCTACAGGTTCCAGATGCGGTGTTCCAGATGCGATTACATCCTGAACGAGAGGACGAGGGAAGGGCTCATGAAGCTCCAGGGGTGGCTCCGCAGCTTCGTCACAACCTGCTCCTCGGGACAGACCCCGATAACGAACACCAACACCGCGACGGCGACGGCATCGGCCGAGGTGACGTTCAGCAGCACTATGTCGCAGGTTTGGTCGCTTCCCGAAGCCAAGCTGAATGACGAAAGGAAGCAGGAACTTGCCGAGCTGCTGCGGGAGTTCGAGGACGAGAGGGACAAGGACGAGGGGAAGCTCGCGAAAGCCGGAAGGAAGGTCGCGGACTGGATGTTCGATAATGCGATAGGCGCGATACCGACCGTCATGCCCTACATCGTCCAGGCGATACAGGGAATCGCGTGAAGTGGCAGCGTTTGCGAGGTGGCATGGGAATGTTTTGTGTTCGTCATTGCCCAAAATTTAGCATCATGATAAATTTGTCGGCGAAAGGAAACGTCATTGAGGTCAAGTAGAGGGCCTTGCCACGATCTCGGAAAAATCAAAGAGCTCGTCATGAAGAGCAGGTATCGCACCACGAAGAGGGTGCGGGACTACATCCTGAACCATGGCTACGACTACGCTGAGACCGTCGAGGACGTCATCTGCTCGATTGAGGAAGAGCATTACCACAAGACCGACGAACTGGAGGCGATACCTGGAACGTTCGCGGACATCTACCGTCACGTCGAATGCTACGAGGAAGAATGGTACGTGAAGCTCTTCATGGATGATGACGGGACGCCGTCCGTCCAGATATGGTCGTTGAAGGAAGACGGCTACCTATTCTAAGGAGAAGACATGCTGTGTATGGAGTGCGGAGCCGAGATGCGCAAGTGCTCTGACTCGGTTGATGCGGAGTATCGCGGGGAGAAAATCACCGTTCACGGTGTCGAGCATTATGTCTGCGATACCTGCGGCGAAATCGTCTTCGATGCCGAGGACGGCAAGAAATACGACGCCGAGGTGATCAGACGGTATGCCACCATCCACGACCTCCTTTCGGCTGACGAGATAAGGGCGATCAGGAAGGGCGCCGGCCTCACGCAACGCGATTTCGAGAAGGTGATTGGCGTTTCCAGCCCCTCGGTGAGCAGGTGGGAGACGGGACGCGTCCTGCAGTCGAAGCCGTTAGACCTTCTCATGAGGGCGTACAGGGACGCACCGGAATTGATGAGGGCGCGAATCGAACAGTGCGAGATACGCGTGAGCGATAAAAGGGCCGAGGTCGTCAGGTTCCCGAAGATGACATCCGGAAAGCGCGGGGACCGAGGAAAGCAACCGAGCAGGACAGTCGCGAGCTTAGCGAGCAATCGAATCGAACCGGCATGGGAGATGTGAGATGGATAACGACCGTATTGAATTGATCATAGAGGCAAGGCCGATTCAGCTCATCGACTGGATGCTTGGCGAGTTCTCGGTCAATCCCGTAGAAGAACCGTCCGGCATCGATAACTCCGTCGCAGTCACAGGAACCAGTGTCTCATCCGACGACGACAGGTTCTATGGCCTCGACTTGATGTTGGCCATTAACCCACCGTCCAATGAGGAGAGGCATTTCACGTACAAATGCCATGCGACCGCTAAGTTCGTCGTCACGGATGATTTCGACGGGGACGACGTCAAAGCAAGGACATTCATACTCACGGACGGAATGGCCGAGCTTTACACGCTCGTCAAGGCATACGTGTTCATGATGACCGGAAACAGCGAAAGCGAGTCAGTGGTCCTCCCTTCTATCGTTGTATCGAAGGACGAGTAAGCGAGCGGGTCCCGTGCGCGCGAACTACAAGTTGATCTTCTTTATGAAAAGGGCGAGATGGACATAATCACTGAATATATAAAGGCATCGAAAAAGATATTGCCAGGAAGCGATTTCAATGTCTATTGCGATGAGAGTTGTCATCTCGAAAACGACGGAAAGAAGGCCATGTCGTTGGGCGCCGTTTGGTGTCCGAAGGACAAGACCGGCGAGATTAACAAGCGATTGAGGGAGATAAAACATAGACATGGAATTCGGCCTGATTCCGAAGTGAAGTGGACGAAAGCATCACCCGGAAACATGACCCTGTACATGGACTTCCTAGATTATTTCTTCGATGATGACGACCTACACTTTCGCGGCCTGGTCATCCCCGATAAGTCCAAGCTAAACCACGCAAGATATCATCAGACCCATGATGAGTGGTATTACAAGATGTACTTCACCATGCTCAAGACCATCTTCTCGCGAGATGACGGCTATTACGTCTACATCGACATTAAGGATACGCATTCTGCTGAAAACGCGAGGAAACTCGAAGACGTATGTGCTAACAACAGGTACGACTTCGGGCACGAAATCATAAGAAGAGTTCAGCCGATACGCTCCGAGGAAGTCCAGCTCATGCAGCTCGTGGACATACTCATCGGCGCACTCGCCTATCGCCACAACAATATGTCTATAAACCCGAAGATGAATGCAACCAAGGTTGCGATAGTGAACCGCATCATCGAACGATCCCATTACGGCCTCATCAAGAGCACACCCTTGAAGGAAGACAAGTTCAACCTGTTCATATGGGATTCCGATTACGGGGAGAACTCGTGATGGGGGACGAATGCTGGCTTCCCGAGCTGTTCGCGTGCGATGACCTCTCTCAATGGGAGCAATACGAAAACGAAGTCTATGCCATATTCGAGCGCGACTTCGTCACAAGTGCGCCTACATTCAATGGTAAGCAAGTGAGGATAAGAAGGCATCCAATTGAAGATGGGCGCGAGGGGACTTTTTGGCATGTAACCTGCTGCGACTACGGGAAAGACGGAAACCGTAGCCCGGATCCCAGGCGATGCGAGAGGATAGAGTGGATACGCTCGTTCATCGAAAACTATAACTGCAAGGAATCGTGTTGTGCCGAGTGCGACGGATTGTACGTCTGGTCAACTCAGTACAGAAGGACAAACAGCCCCCGTTTTAAGATTCTGTTTGAGGAAGAGAGATACGTCGTGATAATCGAGGAGAGAACTGACTACTGTCTTCTTATCACCGCATATTACCTCGATGCGGACCATAGCCTGAGAAAGCTATTGAAGGAATACGACAGGGCCTGCAAACAGGAAGCGCCCCAATAGGGACGCAACCAGGTACTCTTTCCACACGCGGTAGATGAGCTGATGTGATTATATAACGAAAACGACCAAATTAGGCATCTTGTAATAATAGATTGGAAAAAATAGGCAAATGGAAGGGCTGTCCGGAAAGGAGAACCCCGCTGGAAACCTTGGCAGATCTTAGCGGGGTTCTTTAGGCAACAGGGAAACGCTCGGTACCGTGCACGCGGATAAGTGCGCTCTCGTTCAGACGTTCCCAGTTAGGAGAATTCTACACCATGACAAGGGTCGGGGGCGGCGGCACCATCTACCAGCTCGAGAACAAGCCCCGCAACAAGTGCCGCAAGTGGAAGCTGCAGGTGTCCCTTGGACGCGACCTGGCGACCGGAAAGTACCGCCGTCGCTGCCGCAACGTGCATGGCACCTACGGCGAGACGCAGAGGGCGCTGCGCGAGCTCATAGCAGAGACCGAGGCCGGTAGGTCAACCACACGATGCGGCGACAGGTTCGGCGACTACGCCGACGCCTGGCTCGCGTCGCGCAAGGACGAGGTCGCCGACGGCACCTACCGCAAGAACGTCGACCACGTCAGGTGCATGAAGCTGCACATAGCCGACGCGCGCCTGTCCGAACTCACGCCCGAGGTCGTCGAGCGCATGTACGACGGCTGCGCGCCGGGAAGTCCCCGTCCGGCAAGAGGCTGTCGGGAACCTACGTCGGCTGCATAGCCAGGACGCTGCACAAGATGCTTCACGACGCCATCAGGGACGGCAGGATCGCGTCGAACCCCTGCGACTTCGCGCAGGCGCCTGCGAGCGACACGGCCGAGAGGCGCGTTGTGCCGTTCGAGCGCATGCGCGAGCTCGTGGACAAGCTCGACCTGACGCACCCGCCCGAGCTCGTCGTGCTCGCCGGGATAAGGGGCGGCATCTGCCGTGGCGAGATGCACGGCCTGAGATGCGGCGACATAGACGGCCTTACCGTGTCCATCACGCACACGATGGACAACACCGGCAAGCCGCGCGAGAAGACCAAGACGCTGTACAGGACGCGCAGGATACCCATCTCGAAATCGCTGCGCGCCGCCTTCGGCGCGAGCCTGGCGTACATGGAGGAGCACGGCATACCGACCGGTCCCGAGGACCCCATCATCTGCAACGACGTCGGCGAGTGGATGAAGCCGGGGGTGTCATCGCAATGGTGGAGGCGCAATCGGCGGGCGCTCGGTTTCGACGGGTACACGGTGCACGACATGCGCCACAGCTTCGCGTCGAAGATGGCGCGCGATGAGGTCAACCCGAAGGTATTGCAGAGGATCCTGGGGCATGGCCAGTTCTCCACGACAATGGACATCTACGTCCACGTGACCAACGAGCAGATGCGCGAGGCGTGCGACGCGGCGGACTGGTGAGGTGACCCCGTGGGACTATTTGCACTTCTTTTGCACCATGCGGAGCTTGAAAAGAAAGCAGGCCAGAGCTTTCATATGCCCTGACCTGCGTCATCCTTGGCAGCCCGTACCGGATTCGAACCGGTGATCTCCGCCTTGAGAGGGCGGCGTCCTAAACCGCTAGACGAACGGGCCATGTCAACGCGCCGTTGGCTGGGGTGGAAGGAGTCGAACCCTCACTGACGGAACCAGAATCCGCTGTCCTACCATTAGACGACACCCCAGTAACAAGTGCCGAACCCTGTGCGGCGCGAGATTGCATATTACGGAATCAATCACGACCCGTCAAGCGAAAGCGCGGATTAATTTGCAGATGTCGGATTTCGGTCGCACGTAACTCCGATTTCGCCCAGGTTCTCGAGGTAGTTCGCATGGATGCTCCTCGCCTATCATCGCGCGAGAGACGAACGCAGTGGAGGTCAGATGGACGCCGAGGAACTATCCCTGAAAGCGCACTCGCTCCTACATCGAGCGGGCCTTGCCGAGGTGCCCCGTCCCATACTCGTAGGCACGTTCATCATCGCGCTTGCTCTCGTACTCGTAGGCATATGGCACTTCTGGCCAAAGGCGAACGCGGATTTCGTCGCAACAAACGCGAGTCCGCCCCAGGAAGCATCGGGCTCGGCGGCCAGCGAATCGGCCATGACGCAAGCTTCAATCGTGGTCGATGTCGAAGGCGCGGTCAACGCTCCAGGGCTCTATACGCTGCCAGCCGATGCGCGCGTGGGCGAGGCCATTCAGGCGGCAGGTGGCCTTGCCGCAAACGCGTTGCCCGGCGCCGCGAATCTCGCCCAGAAGCTCGCTGACGGCGAGCAAGTCACTATACCGACCATCGAGCAAGCACAGGATGGAGAGCAGACGAACACAAGCTCGAGCAAAACTGGCTCATCGACGAAGAAAGAGGCGAAAATCAACATCAACACGGCAAGTGCCGAGGGACTCCAGGAGCTTTCGGGCGTGGGGCCGGCGCTTTCCGAGCGCATCGTCGACTATCGCGAGGGAAACGGTCGTTTCGCGAGAATCGAGGACCTGCAAAACGTCTCGGGTATCGGCGAGACGCGCTTCGCGAACCTCAAGGACAAGATCTGCGTATGAGCTTACCTTCACTCGAGACACCCGCCCGCCCATCGCTACCTCCCCTCCTTTTCGCAGCCCTGAGCGCATGGATGGCAATTTACCTGGCAGAAGAGCTGACGTGGCGCATGTATGCGGATGAGCTCGAGATGCATGACCTTGTCTTGGAAGTTGCCGGCACGGCACTCGTCACCATCCTCATCGTGCTCGCGTGGCGACGGCTCGCGCCGCAGCACGCCAGAAACGCCATCTCCCACCTCACGCGCTCGGGCATCGCAATCATCCTCATGGCGTTTACCAGCGCATTCGTCTGCGGGTTTTGCTTTTGGACAGGATGGGCCAACGATGCCGAACGGCTTCCCGCGATACTAGAGCAGGATGTCACGATCGAGCTTGACCTGATTGGCGACCCGGCAAGACGCGATTACGGCTATGTCTCGAACGCGCAGATGGGCGATGGTCCCGATGCGATACGTGTCCGGGTCATCTGGCCCAAGGATAACGAAGGGCTTTTCGCCGGACATCGGATTGCGGTCACGGGAAGCGTCTCGGTACCCAAGCCGGATGACAGCGGACGCTGGAACCACCAAAACGGCTTCGCGGGCACGCTGCGAGCGATGAATGTCGAGGAACTGGGATGCAGCGCGGGACTGCGCGGACTCGTAACCTCGTTTCGTGACGAATCGTTCGAGCACATCGCCGCGCTCGGCGGAGATGCCGCCGGGCTTCTTGCCGGCGTGCTACTCGGCAATAAGACGATATATGCAGATTCGGAGCTCGAGCAGGCGTTCCAGACAACGGGGCTTGCCCACCTCATGGCCGTCTCGGGAACGCATCTCGCCATCGTCACCATGCTGCTCTCCGCCGTGCTCGCCCGCACTCCCCTGCGACGCGGGGTGCGCAGCGCCATGCTCGTCGCCGCGCTTGTCGTGTACGTGGCGATCACGGGCTTTGCCGCATCGGCGATACGTGCCTGCACGATGTGCTCGGTCGCGCTCGTCTTGGGAATGACGAGGCAACGTGCCCATGTACCGAGCGGCCTTGCGTTGTGCGTGTTCGTCTTTCTCGGGCTCTCCCCTCCCATGGCGTTCTCGCTCGGGTTCCAGCTCTCGGTGCTCTCGGTGTTCGGCCTCGTCGTCTTTGGCGCATGGGCGAGCTACTGGCTCCCCCCCGCCCCTTCCCCGCTCCCCCCGATCGTCGGGGATGTCT
>OGQN01001399.1_pt1 | contig 19742 bp, 18 predicted proteins | sample 1553231 | NCBI WGS metagenome assembly OGQN01 (sample SAMEA2579950, study PRJEB22360) | human gut metagenome | biome: human gut; feature: human-associated habitat; material: faeces | place: Denmark | collected 2008/2010 | reverse complement strand
GCGGACGTCGTTCCCGCCGATTGGCGAGCGTCCGTCTGCTGGTTGCGAGCGGATCCGATGAATCCTCCCCTGCGCGGAGTCGTCCCGCCTGACCGGCTCTCGGCGATGCCGCCTGTTCGCGCATTCACTCCTGCAGCTCCGCGGCCAGTACCTGCAGAGTCCGCCCCGGGCGCAGTGCCGCCCGCGGCCGGCGCGACATCCAGTCCCTCTCGCCCGGCAAGTAAGCGCGCGGCAAGCAATTCGAGCCGCATGCGCGGAGAAATCGCCCCGGTCATAGACCCCAGGGTGGTATTGATGGTTTCTGCCATCGACGTCAACGCACCCAAGCCAAGCGACGACGCCTGCCTACGCAGGTCGTCCATGTCCTCGGCCTCGGCAGCATCGGAAAGCACGCTTTCTGCCTGAGCGCCGCCCAATGTCAGCACCAGCAGATCACGCACCCGCGCCAGCAGATCCTCGACGAACCGACGCGGGTCGAATCCTCCCACCACGACTTTCTGCACCACGCCATACAGCGCTTCGCCGTTACGCGCGATGACGGCGTCCACGGCCTCGCCGATCAGCGCCTCCGGCGTGAAGCCGAGCAGCGCCACGGCGGCGTCGTGGGCGATCACGCCGTCAACCGCGCCGACCATCAACTGATCGAGCACCGACAGGGTGTCACGCACCGAACCGCCGCCGGCGCGCATCGCCAGCTTGAGCACGCCGGGTTCCGGCTTGATGCTTTCCTTGGCGCAAATCTCCTCCAGATACGGTCCCATGACCTCCTGGGGAACCAGCCGGAACGGGTAATGATGGGTACGCGAACGGATGGTGCCGATCACCTTGTCGGGTTCGGTGGTCGCGAAGATGAACATCACATGGTCCGGCGGTTCCTCGACAATCTTCAGCAACGCGTTGAAACCCTGCTGGGTGACCATGTGCGCCTCGTCAAGAATGAAAATCTTATAGCGATCCCGAGCGGGGGCGAATCCGGCGCGCTCTCGCAGTTCACGGGCGTCGTCGACGCCATTGTGACTGGCCGCGTCGATTTCCACCACGTCGATGGAACCTGGACCGCCAGTGGCGAGGTCCTTGCAACTGGCGCATTCCCCGCATGGATGCGAGGTCGGCCCCTTGGCGCAGTTGATGCACCGCGCGAGGATACGCGCGGAACTGGTCTTACCGCAGCCACGCGGCCCGGAAAACAGGTACGCATGCGTGAGCTTGCCGCTGTCGAGGGCCCGCATCAGCGGAACAGTGACCTGATCCTGACCGATGACCCCCTCAAACGTGTCCGGTCGATAACGTCGATACAGTGCAAGTGCCATAAGCTCCAACCTATCGCAACCCGGCTATTTCCGGGTGTCTTTCCCTATTGTCCCCATTACTTGCGCACGCATCGGGGGCTTGCCCAGATGGTGCCGCCGCAGCGACGTTTGCGGACTCGTCAACGTCAATCGTTGGCCTGTCGGCCGAAAGCCGCCGGACAGGCAGGCTCCGCTCAGGCGGACTCGCCGGTCAGATGAATTCGCCGGTCACCGGGTCACGCCCGTCGCGCTCGATCGCCGCCATGATATGCTCCTCGCTCCGGCTGTCATGCCAGTGGGCGACCGCAGGCGGGACCAATACGCGCAACGCCTTGGCCTGCGCGGTGACGGTCACCGGAAGATGCCCGACGTACTCCCCATCGGCCATCAGCACCGGAGGCTCGTCTCCCTCGTGGGCGCGGGTTATCTTCACCTGGCGCACACGCTTCCAGCTGAATATCTGGCTGGCGAGCAACCTCCCGTTATAGGCGTTGGACAGCGCTTTGGCACATTGGCCGACATTCGGCTTGCAGTTCAGCCACACCAGATCCAGCATTCCGTCATCAAGCAAGGAGTATGGAGACACCTCCAGTCCGCCTCCGATGTACCGTGCATTGGCGACTGTGAGCATAGGGGCGATGATGTCGTGTTCCTCCACCGTGCCGTCCGACAGCGTGGCCTTGACGTGATAGCCGTACTGTTTCATGCGGGCGATCTCCACCAGCACCGCCGCAGCGTATCGCGCTGACCCTCCGGGAAGGCGCGAACGGTTGGCCCGATCGTTGATGCTTGCGTCAAGCCCACAATTAAGCATCCCCGCATAGTATCGGTCGATCAGCCCGTTCACTGGGCGGCCTTCCTCATCCACCACGGGCTCACCGGACTCGCCATGCACCATGCAGGCGATCTCCGTCGAGCGCACGCGTCCCATATCGACATCCAGATAGGTGCCGCATGCGATGGCGCCGACGATGCCTTCCACCGCGGTTTTGACCCGGTTGACGGGCAGTTTCAGACCTCGCGCGAAATCATTGCCCGAACCGACCGCCACAATGCCGAGCGGGATGCCACTGCCGCAGACGGCGTTGGCCCCCAAGGCGATCATGCCGTCGCCGCCTACGACCACCAAGTAGTCGTATAGGGCGCGGTTCTCGCGAGCGGCCGTCAGCGAATCATCAAAGCTGGTGCCGGTCAGATCCATTACGTCGAATCCATGCCGCTGTCCGGCTTCGGCCAGCATCGTGAATACCTGTTCGCCCACGACGGCACCCCACCCCTTGTTTGAAACGGGATTGCCGATCAACGCCACCATTGTCTTCGCTTCGCCCATACGTCAAACATAATGCATCAACGGCATTCCCCGCCAGTACAGGCTCCGCAATCGGTCTCGGCATCGGCATCAATGCTGTCTGCCCACACCCGCCGCGAGTGGCCCCATCGACTATTCACAGCTGATGGGCCCGGCGCGGGAACGCTGGCTGACACGTGACATGAATGGCAGGCGCAGCGGCACGGACACCGTCACGACGATGTCATCTCCCTCGACGGCGCACGACTCCAGTTGCGCGTCATTCTCTGCCGCGGCACGCCGCCCTACGGCACACGGATCGGATGCGCCACCAGACCAGTACGCCGACGCCGCCGACAATGCCGTGGCATCGGCAGCGCTCCGCGCACGCGACCGGCAGAGCAGCGCGCCTCCGACCGACGCGACGGTCGCTATCAGTGCGGCCGCGAGCGCGATCAGCATCACGCAGGCCATCGTTCCCGACCCTTCATCGGATTGCATCAGCCGCGAGCAATAGGCTCGCACGGGCGATGGTCTCCTAGGTTGAATTCGTTGCGCCATCGTGTTTTCCTTTCGTCGCTATTCCACCGCATCAGAGGCAAGCTGCGCAGGGGAGCTTGACCACCCCCAGTAGCTGCGCGACAGCCTCCGCCAGCGGGAGGGCAAGACGGCACAGTCGCTCCGCGACAGCCCTCCGGGCCCTGCAATTACAGACATGCTACGCATGCCGCCCATTGGGTTCACTGACGTTCACCCCTCGCCTACAAACAGCTCTGCTGTTTGCTCACGGCTCGGCCCGCCAGCGAGGGCAAGACGGACTTAGGCATCACCGCCATCCTGTGGCCGAGCCGGTTACTTTGACGGGTAGAACGCCGAATGGATCCGGCAGCACGGGGCATTGCGCCGTCACGCGTATCGAATGACCATCATCAGCGACCGACGCCACCGCGCCTTCGCCCGCGATACCACTCGCCACGGCGTTGACGGACATCCCCGCTCCCGATAGGCCGCCTTCCCTCGTCACCAGTTCGCGAACTACGGCCGACGCGGCATCCTGGCATCGCATGGACACCGTGACCGTTCTCGTCAGGCAGAGCAACACCATCGCCACCATGGCCACAGCGGGAAGCACCACCGCGAACTCCGCAGTGGCGGCTCCCCTGTCAGCATGTGACATCGTCGCCATCGTGAATGCCCGTCATCCCACACTCAATGACTTCTTGACGATGTTGGTCAGCAACGTCTTGATGGTGTCCGATTTGAGCAACGCGACCAGCACGGCCGCGAAGCCTGTGGCTGCGACCAGCACCACCGCGTACTCCGCGGTGGTGGCCCCTTCCTCTGGCTCCGCGCTCAACGTGCGCAGCCGTGCATCCAACAGGCAAATGCCCCGCCGCGCCGACGCCCCCATGTTGCCCACCGTACGTGTCATCGCCGCAATAGGCCCGGTACGTCCGTCAATGGCAATCATCGTCTCCTCGATATTCATGACAATCCTTTCTCGACTGACCTTGCCCAACTACAAGGCACTTTCCACTGTGCCTCATCAGGCCCGCCCACCATCGGGTTTTCGGGCAATGTGGTCGAAGGCTGCCGAGTTATCCACAATGCGGCGTGTCATCCACACATTATGTGGATGACAGATGGCCGTGCAGCATTCTTCACCGACCATCGGGCGGCGTCGCCACCAAGTTCATCCCACGAACGCCATCACCGAGGGGAGTATGCCTAGAAACACGAACGCCGGCAGCATGCACAATCCCGTGGGCAGCAGCAGTTTCACCGACAGAGACGCCGACTCCTGCTCGATCGCGGTTCGCTCGCCTTCCATCCACTGCTCCGAAGCCGTCGTCAGACGGCCGATCGGCGAAACACCACGAGTCCACGATGGCTCCAACGCGCCACGAAGGATTGCCGAAGTCTCCGCATAATCACCGAAATCGGCGGCATTCCAAGCATCCTTCCATGACGATCCGCGGTGCAGAGCGTCCGCAACCGCACACAGCCCGCCGCCAAGAGCCCCTCCGACAGCCTCACCCACGCCCTCCAGAGAACGCGTGACAGACATGCCTGACCGCAGCGACACCGACAACAGTCCAATCAGCAACGGCAACGACACAGCAGCACCCCCTTCTCCCGCAACATCGGACGGCACGCCAGTCAAGCGGCCCGACCGTGCCGAGTCCGGCCATATCATCGATGCCATCAACACCATGACGGCGCACGCCATCGCGTTCCACATCACCCCACCCCTTAATGTTCATGACGGCAATCAGACGGTATCAACGTTCGTGCCGGTGTTCCGCATCATCGATGACATCCACAGCAGTCCCAGCGCGTAGCCTGCGCCGCCCACCGCCAGGCACGCATTGCCCTGCGCGGAGCCGAACAGCACCTGCACCGGGCGAGCGCCCAGCAGCTCTCCCAAACCTATGGTGACCAACGGCAACGCGCCCAACAGCGCCGCCGTCGCGCGCGGAACCGCGAAAGCACTGCGTCGGGAATCATGCAACAGCCTGGAAATCCGATGGTTCTCGCCGACCACATCCAGACAATCGGCAAGGGAGCATCCTGACCGCTCGCACATCGCACAGGCCACGGCGAGTTCGAAGGCGACATGTTCGGCCTGGGCGGCGCTCTCCCCCGGCATTCGCTGTCGCATCAGCAGCCGTTTCAACCGGCTTGCGGTCAACGGCACCCCTGCGAATCCGCTCCCGTCGACATCGGCAAGAACATCTGAGATCATGCCGCCGGCCCGAACAGACGAACTCATATGCGCGATCACGCCGGACAGCCCCATCACACGGCCATTACGGACGGCATCACCGGCACCGGTCTTTCGCCCTGCTCGCGGCACCCTCGAAGAGACCGGCAACAGGGCACGGCCGCGAGGGGCATACGGCCACAGCATCCATGCCAGCACGACCATCAGCGCGACGCATCGCGGCAACCCACCCACGCTCATATGTCTCACCTCACATGCCTCATTCACATGATCCATCTCACATGCCCCATCGCCCGGTGAAATCATGCCAGCGCGGGCATGGCATCATGGCGCCCTCACCGTCCCACAACGCCACCACGTCGCCGGACAACACTCCGTCGCGCATGCCGAGGCACCCGATCTGGGCGATTCTCCGGCGACCATGATGCCGCTCAAGATGCAGCATCACGTCGAACGCCCCCTCCGCCAGCATCGTCAACGTATGCGCGTCAAGGCCGGCCAGCATGCCCAGCGCGATCAATCGCGCCGGCACCCGGTCAATGCCATCTGCGTGCAATGTGGTCATACCGCCAAGGTGGCCCGAATTGAACGCGCGCAGCAGATCGGCGATTTCCTCGCCACGGCATTCGCCCAGTACCACCCGATCCGGTCTCATGCGCAGGGTCGCCTTGACCAGCTCCGGCAGTCCTACGGCTCCGGCGCCTTCCACATTCGCCCCTCTCACCACCATCGACACATGGTTGCCGCGTCCGAGGTCCCCCAATTCCCGAACCTCCTCAACGGTGACGATACGGTCCAATGAATCGCATTCCGCAAGCAGCGCTTTCAGCAGCGTGGTTTTGCCGCTGCCCGTGCCGCCGCTAATCAGCACTCGAGCCCGGTTCTTCACCAGATTCCTCAGCAACGTCAACCAGTCCGGCGGGAACATCCCAGCATCACGCAATCCGGTCAATCCAAGCAACCGCCGATCCGGAAAACGAATCGTCACCGCCGCGCCCTGCGCGACCAGTGGCGCGATCACCGCGTGCACGCGAATCCCGTCCTCGCTCGACGCGTCCGCAATCGGGCAGGCGTCGTCAAGACGCCGTCCCAATTGCGCACACAGCCGCACCGCATATTCACGCACTATTCGCGGCGTGCGCAACGGCATAGGCAACCGGCACTCCGTCATTCCTCCGCCTCGGTCCGCCCACACCCTTCCCTCGCAGGTGATCGCGACATCGGTGACCGTTGGATCGCGTGCCAGCGCATCCAACGGCCCAAATTCAATCATGGGACATCACCTCCCAACCCCGTCTCGATGGCACCGACGACTGCATCCACCGCCTTGCGGCTGCTCTTGCCGATAGCCCGGATGCCCAGCCCCTCCAGCACATCGCCATGCAGCCCGCGGTCCGGAGCCACCACCCCGGCCAGCTCCTCATGCAGATACTCCGATGCCTCGTGCGCGTCGACCACGCCGCCGCGGCGCGACAGTCCGCGGGGCACGACACCGACCATAATCGGGCGCGACTCCCCTTGACGTATCATCATCGCCCTCGCCGCCCGAGCACGCGCCAGACCGAGCACCGTCAGCTCGGCCAATACCACCTGGCGGCACTGTCGCAGCATCGGCAGCGAATGCAACGCGCTCGGAGCCCCGATATCGACGACCACCACATCATTGGCCTGCGCCAGCGCCTCAAGTACGGCAGAGACCGTCCATGGCTCAGGATCCGAACCGTTCCAAGGTTGACTGGCGAGCACCCCCACGCGCTCCCATTGCGGCAACTCGCCATTCAGCGCCGCACCTTCCGTTTTCCCGAGTGGTATATCGACTGTTTGAAATCGCAGGCCCGGCTCGTTTTCGATGCCCAGCAGCACGTCGATGCCTCCGGCCGCGAAATCGCAGTCGACCAGTGCGCACTGCAACTTGCGCTGGGCCAAGCGCCATGCGACCATCGCCGCGAACACGCTGGTTCCCGCTCCCCCGGACGCGGAAGAGAACACCACTGTATTACGGCATCCTGCATGCGTCAGCGTGCCGATCGACTGATTGCCGTCCACGGATGAGACTGGGCTCGGGCATACGACTCGCGGCATGGTCATGGGCTTGCGCGCACGCATCCGATGGCTTGCAGCATCCGAGTCAAGCCGGGAAACCTGCGCAGCCGGCCTTCGCCAAGCGTCCGGGGAGGCCCGGCGAGGCGGCATGGGAACCTGCCGCGACGCCGCTGCACCCGGCGGAGCGGCAGCGCCAATCTTCTGAACTGTAACGTTGTGTGTCATATTCCGATTGAAACGAATAGCGCCGCAGCGGCGCAACGTGAGGCGACAATGTGGTCGAAGGCCCGCGACTTATCCACATCACGGCGTGTTATCCACAGTTTTTGTGGACAGACGACGCCTAGATGGGCATATTCGCGTGATATGGAACCGTCTCCACTTAGCATCCAGTCGAAAGCACCCGGCAGCGGAGTCGGGAAGAATCCGAGCCAACCTCTCTGCAACCTTCGCCCGTGCGCATCTCGCCGAACGTCGCATACCCCGCGCTCACGAACGCCCATCGCGCCTCCGATCATCTCTGCCGGTCAGTCGGTCACGGCAAACATTGACCAGAACACACCCGTCATAACCACCGGCGTGCCACACCAGAGGAAAAACACACAAAAAGTGCATTGTGTGGCTTTTCCGCAGGCCTCACAATGAAATGTGAACCCTCACATCGCATGGTGTGGTACAGCACAAATCATGAGAACCGCCATTTTCCAACAATCCCAGAAGCACCCCAATATCCTCCCCGGCCACACCAGCCCCAAAACCGCATAAAATCACGTGGTGTGGTACAGCCCGCCGCCAACTGCCGTCCGCCACCACCATCGCCACCACAACACGGGCCGAAATCGCCGCGATCAGCGATTCGGCGAAAAATATCGTTTCGAAGGCCAAAGCCCGGTGATTGCGAGTTCGGCGCCAGAAAAGGCCGGGCCGAACGATCACGCTGCCCCATCAACACACCGGCAATGCACCCGGGTAAGACACACTTTCGACCACTTAACCCAATGATTGCACACAGGAAGTCACGCGGAACAGCAGGAGCCAACGGCCCGAACCCCAACCCGCGCCAAGCCCACCCTCGCCATTAGACCGCCGCACATGGAAAAACCCGCCGGAGCGGGTTTTCCTGCAAGTCCATCTTGAGCAGATCGCTGCACAACCTCATCGTCGTAACGGTAAGTCTTTCCATTGCCCGTTCAACGTAACAGTCCTTCGTGACCATACACTATTGTGGGCCTGCTCTTAAGTTGTCCTTGCACTTCATAATCTAGGCGCAACACCGCGATACCGCAACTCACCCAACTACGTTGTGCGATTTTTTGCGCAAGTGTTCGATACCGCTCAATTATGACGGAAAACTGTCACCTCATGTTCCTATCGGACGGGTTCGTTGTTCACTTGTGTGCGGAACCGACGACCCATCGGCGTGTCGCCGTACCATCACCCGACACCCCATCCGTACGACAATGGTAAACAACCGCTGAATTTCTTACACGCAGCATAGAAAACTGCCATATTCTCGCATAAAGTTATATACATGGCACAAACATTTGACGCACCTTCAAAGGCTATCCTGCGCAGCCAAATCGCCGAGCACATAGCCGAGACAGACAAACCCGACAAGCGCGAGCCGCAAGCCGGCGAAGAGCCGCTGCCCGCGGATCGCTATTTCGACCGAGAACTCAGCTGGCTGAAGTTCAACCAGCGAGTCCTCGAACTCGCCGAGGACGAAGACCAGCCGCTGCTGGAACGCTGCAATTTCGCCGCGATCTTCGCCTCCAACCTCGATGAATTCTTCATGGTCCGCGTCGCCGGCCTCAAGCGCCGTATCGACACCGGCATCGCCGTCACCGCGGCCAGCGGCCTGAGCCCCCGCCAGCAGCTGCGTGCCATCAGCGAGCAGGCGCACCGCTTGCAGAACGAGCACGCGCACTACGTCACCGAGAAGCTGCTCCCCGCCCTCGCTGACGAGCACATCGTGCTGCTCAGCTGGGACCGGCTCACTACCACCGAGCAGGAACGTCTCTCGCGCTACTACCGCCAGCAGGTCTTCCCCGTACTCACGCCGCTCGCCGTCGACCCCGCGCACCCGTTCCCCTACATTTCCGGCAACTCGCTGAACCTCGCGGTGCTGGTGGAGAACCCGAACTCCGGCAAATCCCACTTCGCCCGCGTGAAGATCCCCGGCAACATGCCCCGCCTCGTCCCCGTCGACGACCTGACCGACGAGGAGAGCCGCGAGGAGCGCTTCGGGTTCATCACGATGGAGAACCTCATCATCGCACACCTCGAATCCCTGTTCCCCGGCATGATCATCAAGGAGGCGCGCTCGTTCCGCGTCACCCGTAACGAGGACATCGACGTGGAAGAGGATGACGCCGAGAACCTGCTCAACGCCATGGAGAAGGAGCTGCTGCGCCGCCGCTTCGGACCGCCGATCCGCCTGGAGATCACGGACACCACGAGCCCCTTCCTCTCCCAGCTGCTCGCCGACCAGCTCGGCGTGAGCCAGGACGAGGTATACCGTCTGCCCAGCCCGCTGGACCTGACCGTGCTCTTTGAGCTCGGCAGCGTGGACCGCCCGGACCTGAAGAACCGTCCGTTCGTGCCGACCACGAACCGTCAGATCGCCGAGGTCGAGTCCTCCCGCGCACAGGATATTTTCGCCGCCATCCGCGAGCGCGACATCCTGCTGCATCACCCCTATGACTCCTTCTCCACTTCCGTGCAGGCCTTCCTTGCGCAGGCCGCCGCGGACCCGAAGGTGCTGGCCATCAAGCAGACCCTGTACCGCACCAGCTCCAACTCGCCGATCATCGACGCCCTGATCGACGCCGCTCATGCCGGCAAGCAGGTGCTGGCTTTGGTGGAAATCAAGGCTCGTTTCGACGAGGACGCCAACATCGCGTGGGCCCGCAAGCTCGAACGCGCCGGCGTGCACGTGGTGTACGGCATCGTGGGCTTGAAGACCCACTGCAAGCTCATCGAGGTCGTGCGTCAGGAAGCGGACGGTCTGCGCCGCTACTGCCACGTAGGCACCGGCAACTACAACCCGAAGACCGCGCGACTGTACACCGATCTGGGTCTGCTGACCTGCGACCCGGTGGTCGGCCAGGATCTGACTCGTCTGTTCAACCAGCTCTCCGGTTACGCGCCGAAGTCCAGCTTCCACCGTCTGCTGGTGGCCCCGCGCACCGTGCGCACCGGTCTGATCCAGCGCATCCGCCGCGAGGAGGACGCCGCCCGCGCCGGCAAGGAGGCCTGGATCAAGATCAAGGTCAACTCCATCGTGGACGAGAAGACCATCGACGCCCTGTACCGTGCCTCTCAGGCCGGCGTGAAGATCGACATCGTCGAACGCGGCATCTGCGCTCTGAAGCCCGGCGTTCCCGGCCTGTCCGAGAACATCCGCGTACGTTCGATTCTCGGCCGCTTCCTGGAGCACTCCCGCATCTACGCCTTCTGCAACGCGGACGGCCCGCAGATCGGCGAGGGTCCGGCTTCCGGCCCGGAGGTCTACATCGGTTCGGCTGACCTCATGCACCGTAACCTTGACCGCCGTGTGGAGGCTCTGGTGCGTGTCACCGCCCCGGAGCAGGTCGACGGGCTCATCAAGTACGTGGACCTGCAGATGGCCGACTCCACCATGAGCTGGCACATGCAGCCCGACGGCACGTATGTGCTGCACACCAAGGACGACGAGGGCCGCCCGCTGGTCGATAGTCAGGAATACCTGATTCGCAAGCACCAGCGTCGCCCCAATTCACACAACTGATTTCACTCGATGCTCCCTGTCAGCGCAAGCTAACTGAGGGTGGTTACGATGCCCGGCTCCTCTTTCGAGAGGATGCCGGGCATCGTTGTTCAGCGCGCAAAAACTACGTAGCAGCGGTCCAACGTGACCTACAATACAAGAGATGGGTACGAACAGTATGAGACGAATCGTGGAAGCCGCCGGCGGTATTCTGTACCGGTGGAAGGATGATGCCGAGCCGACGCGGGCATCATCTCCATCAGTGAAATCCAATATTGCCACCGATGGCACCATCATCGCGAACACCACGGATTCTGACGGCGAGACCACGGCAGCACCCGGCGCATCGGACGCGGCTTCCACCCCGGACCCGGCGCAGGCCGACAGCCCAGCCACAGCGGACAACGTACTCAACCGCATCGAACTGTGCATCGTGCATCGCCCGAAATACGACGACTGGAGCTGGCCGAAAGGCAAGGTCGACCCAAACGAATCACACCGGCATGCCGCCGTGCGCGAGATCGGCGAGGAATCGGGCCTGTCCGTGGAACTTGGCCCCTATCTGGGCGACATCGAGTACCCGCTGTCCGAAGAAGGCAGCAAACAGCGCCATACCAAGGATCGGTCGGCGGACACCAAGCACATCCAGTTCTGGATGGCCACGCCAATCAGCGCCATCGACAATCTGCGGCGCACCCATGCGTTTGGCCCGGTGCATCGGGCGGACATCGGCGAAATCGACGAAGTCCTGTGGTTGACGCCGGCTGAGGCCCGCAAGAAACTCAGCCATTCCACCGATAAGGACATCCTCGCGCTATTCGTTGATCGGGTGCAGGAGGGCGCGCTTGACGCCGTGCCGGTGATTATCGTGCGCCACGGCAAAGCGGAAGCGCGCAAGCTGTGGAAGGGTTCGGACGCGAACCGTCCGATCACGCCGCGCGGCGCGGCTGCGGCATACGCGCTGAACCGCGAGCTGGCGTGTTTCAATCCGACCCGACTGGCCACGTCGCCTTGGGTGCGCTGCCAGGAGACGTTGGAGATGTTCGCGTGGCAGACCGGACGAGACATGGTTCATCTCGATCCGCTCACCGAAGATGCATACGCCGCTGCGCCGGACACCGCATGGGAGTGTCTACTCAGCGAAATCGAGTTCGCACTTGAGCGCCGTCAGCCCATAGCGATATGCATGCACCGGCCGGTGATTGGTGGTATGTTCGGACACCTGCGCAGCATGTGCGTTGCGCCGTCTCTGAGCAAACGCCTGATCGCCAAGACACCGTTCATGCCGACCGGCACGGCGGTGGCGCTGTTCGTCACTCCGACGCCTCATGGTCCCAAAATCATCGATATTCAGAAGGTTCAACCGCTTGTCTACTAGACCCGCATTTCCTGATTCATCCAACTCCTCGGCCGCTGCCGCTGCAGCTCATGCCGCGCACAATGGTGCCGCCGGCAGTCTGGGCCCGGGCTTCGGCTCGTTGCGTGCGGCCGGAGCGGCATTCGGACCTGCTCGCATGGGTTCTTCACGCCCCTCGCGCCCGGCTCAGCTCGACCCGGCTGTGGCCGATGGATTGGCCGGTGGCATGGACCCGCAGGCGTTGAGCGAGATGAGTCATCTGTCTGCTGCCGCATTGCTGGATCGTGTGCGCCATAGCGAAGACCCGGCGGTTGTTGAGCGGGTGCTCACGTTGGTGGAGACGGTCGGCGTGGATGAAATCGCCGAACTATGGAGCGATACCGAGCCGGATTCGCTGCCTGGTGTGCTGTGGCGACTGTATATGTTGCGTACGTGGATGCGATCGAATCGCGACTCGATCGCGCATCTGTGGCGCTTGGGTGAGCCGGTGGCCACTACCGCCTCCGCCATCGCCGGCGTGGATCAGGCTCCCAGTGAAGATGACATCGTGCGATTGGCCGATTCGATTCTCTCCGGTGCTTTTGTGGGCGATTTTGCCGTGGCGCTTGAGCGTGCGGCGGCGTTTACCGATGTGGTGGCGTTGGGCTTGCGCGTGGAGGCGCGGCGCATGGTGACCCGGGCCGAGGCCAACGGCGGCTTCTCCTCGGATGCCGATGAGAAGGCCGTGCGCACCAAAGCCGCCCGCCTTATGCACACCGCCGGCAGCCTCATGGCCACCGCCAAGGATTTCCAACACGGTGCCAACCTCTGGCGTCGCGGACGGTTGGAGTAACCCCGCTCCAGGCTCCCTCTGATGAGGGAGCTGTCACGGGCGATGCCCATGACTGAGGGAGAAACCCACCGACCGCACCCCAACAATCAGCTACCGGCCAACGCCACCCCTTCCCCGGCGCGGCGAGACCCATCGCAAGCTATACTAAGTATCCGCGTCGGACCGTGCTTAAGCCCCGGGCTCCATTTTTTGCCGCCGCGAGCGGCCCTTGCGCCGACAGGCGCTTTCGCGGTTCGGCGCTTCTTTTCTTTTACCAGATTCACGCCCCGAACGTTGCGATGGGCACGACCAGTATGCCGTCATTGCGGCGATAGGCCTTCCCACCTCGGCCGGTAAGGAACATCATGAATTCGGGGTCTCGGACCTGAGCCATGGGATTGCCGCAGATTTTGTTGCGGAAGGATTTGAGCTTATCCGCATTGTCATCGTTCACCTTAAGGTCACTGAGTTTTATTTCGATGGCACCCCACCTGCCGTCAGACAACTCGATAATGACATCAACTTCAAGCCCCTTGTCATCGCGGTAATACGCAATGCGATTCCCGGCACCCGGCATAGCCGACAGATATACATTCAAATCACGAATGCACAGCGTTTCAAACAGATCGCCGAGCGTCTGTGTATCGCGCATCAGAGTATTCGGCGCGGCACCTAAAACCGCAGCAGGCAACGAAGGATCCACGAAATATCGCTTGGGCTTGGTTCGCACACGACTCTTTGCGCGGAGTGGCGGTTCCCAACCCTCCAAATCCGTCAGAAGGTACAAGTCCTTGAACATTTCCAAATAGCTCTTCACCGTCTGCGTATCCGGCTCACGCCGCTCATCGCCATATGCCATATCCGCAGCCAGCGTCGCATATTTTGGTGCCTGCGAGATGTTCACGGCAAGAGCTCGCATCAAAGCTCGTGCAGTTTCAGGATTCTTCTTCATCTTCGGCACGCTGATATCCAGCACACTTGCGATATATTCGCCCGGGATTTCCAAGGCGAATTCATCGTCTAGCTCAAGATTCGCGGGCCATCCGCCACGGCAACACCATCTGGCGATGTCTTCGATACTCGTATTGCATTCGGCAGGCTCGAATTTCCCCTCGAACAAATCGGATAGGCTGACCGCGCCCGTGGATTCTCCGGATTCAGCCAAGCTCATGGGCCACATGCGCAGACGAGCAATGCGACCAGTGCCGCTGTGATGAATGGCGTCACGATCCTTTGGAATAGCCGAACCTGTAAGAATCAGCTGCCCCTTGCGGTTCGCATTGTCATCTATATGGCGACGAGCGGCATCCCAAATTTGCGGTACATCTTGCCATTCGTCCACCAGATGGGGCTCCTCCCCCATCAGCACCAATGCAGGATCGGTTTGGGCGGCCGCGAAAACTGCCACATCATCCAGACGATCAACGCTTCGAGACCGGGAGAGCGCGGTCCATGTCTTGCCGCACCATTTCGGCCCAACGATTTCCACTGCACCGAACGCCTTGAGCAGTTTACTTAATCTGCTATCTACCACGCGTGAACGATAATCAGGCCTGGTCAAGGTACCATCGCGACCACTCAAATCGTTCATATTGCAGCCTTTCCCAGTTCTATCGTTCTAACAATATAGATTTTACACCAGTTTCATTCCCGATTTTACACCTATCTCATTCCCGGTTTTACACCAGTTTCATTCCCTGTTTTACACCGTGTTGTTTTTTACGCTTTACCCTCTCAGAGGTATCAGAGGCAGATCTCGGCACGGACAGGGCATTGTCCTGCTGCAACTGGCCTATCGCAGCAAAAAGTCGAATCACCCACAAATCCAATCCGATAAGCAAGCCGCGCCATTACCAATTCGGCAGGTCGGCAAACTTGGACTAGGCTGGGAATCATGGAACTCCATGTTTTGAATCATCCGCTGGTCGAGCACAAGCTCACCGTGCTGCGCGACAAGAACACCCCCTCCTCCACCTTCCGCGAGCTCGTCTCCGAACTCGTGATGCTTGAGGCCTACGAGGCCACCCGCAACCTGTCCGTGGTGGCCGCGCCGATCGAGACGCCGGTCGCCCCGATGACCGGCAAGAAGCTCGCCTCCCCGCGCCCGATCATCGTGCCGGTGCTGCGCGCTGGCTTGGGCATGCTCGACGGCATGACCCGCCTGATTCCGACTGCTGAAGTCGGCTTCCTGGGCATGAAGCGCGACGAGGAGCACCCCACCCAGCAGGTGACGTACGCGAACCGTCTGCCCGAGGACCTGTCCGGCCGCCAGTGCTTCCTCATCGACCCGATGCTCGCCACCGGCGGAACGCTGGTCGCCGCCACGCACTACCTGGCCGAGCGCGGCGCCAAGGACGTGACCGCGATCAACATCATCGCGGCCCCCGAAGGCATCAAGTACGTCGAGGAGCACATCGACCCGTCCATCGACTTCAAGGTCGTGGTGTGCGCGGTCGACGAACGTCTTAACGACAAGTGCTACATCGTGCCGGGACTCGGCGACGCCGGTGACCGTCTCTATGGCGTAATTGACTGATTTCCCTGGCTCCCCTCCCCGAGGGGAGCCAACATAACGGAACATCTATGCAAATCGACATTATTGCGCCGGGGCGCGTGAAGGAGCGTTACCTTCGCGACGCCATTGACGAGTATTCCAAGCGACTTTCGCGCTACTGCAAGCTCAACATCATTGAAGTGGCAGATGAGAAAACGCCTGACCATGCCTCCGAAGGCGTTGACCGACAGATCAAGGCCAGAGAAGGCGAACGCATCGCCAAGCATCTGAAGGACGGCGCGTTTGTTATTGCCCTTGCCATCAATGGCAAGCAGCTGTCCAGTGAAGAATTGGCCGCCAAAATCAACGACCTTGGATTGCGTGGCACCAGCCATATTCAGCTGGTCATCGGCGGTTCAATCGGCCTTGACGACGCGATTCTGCGTCGTGCTGATTTTCTGCTGAGTTTCTCGAAGATGACGTTCCCGCATCAGCTTATGCGCGTGATTCTGCTGGAGCAGATCTATCGCGCTTATAAAATCAACGCTGGCGAGCCGTATCACAAGTAAAACGCCATACCTCATGGGGCGGGAAATCCCCCATGGGGCGGTAATTGCCCCATGAGGCGGCAAAATCCTCATGGGGCGGTATGCCAAAATGGCTTAATTCCGCGGTTTCACATATTCTTCAAACCGCCCCATGGGCAAGTTACCGCCCGATGAGCCTGTAACCACCCCATGGGCGCATCAATAACGCCCTCAACCTCACACTGCGTCGGGGACGAACGCTTCGAAGATGTGGCGGTCGAAGTAGGGGGCGCACTGGGCGAGTTCATCGCTGCTGCGCACGGTCCATGAAACCGGCATCGCACCCATCGAACGAGCGAGCTTGACTTGCGGCGAAGCGCCACCGGTCCAGTCATAAGCCACGAAATCAGGACGAGACAGCCAGTCGAACGCCAGTAAGCCGGCGGCCCATTCAGCCGCACCATTCTTGCTCAGCTTCGCCGGCCAGCTCAGCTGACCGCGGCACACCTCAGGGTGATGCTCCTTGTACCAATTCACCGCGCCCGGGTGGAAGGATTCGATCACGTACGGGCCGTCATACGCCTCAAGCAAGGCGTGGCCCTTTTCCATGAGCTCTTCGCTACGCTCATCCCAAGCCCTGTTGTTGCTGAACTTGTATTCCACAATCAGCGGAGCCTGGCCGGCCACCACGTCCAGCACATCGGAGAACAGCGGCACATGCTGGTAGTACCCCTTCGGCGCGGCGGACTCGCGTCGGCACCCGGCAACGGTTCGGCCTTCAAATCGCCTGACTCGCCGTTCGGGAAGAGCGGAATACGGGCGAGTTCGTCGTAAGTCAGGTCTTCGATGCGGCGCGGATCGCCGGCCACGCGCAACAAATCGGCGTCATGGACCACGACCACTTGGCCGTCGAGCGTAAGCTGCACGTCGAGTTCGATGCCATAGCCAGCCTCGCAGGCGGCGGCGAACGCGGCCAGCGAGTTTTCGGGAGCAATCGGACCGGTCATATCCGCACTGCCGTAGCCGGCCTTGACAGCCATGCGACGGGCAAGCGACACATAATCATCGTTTTCGGCGATGGATCGCTCAGTGGTATCGGCTTGGGCGCTAACCGGATTATCCCCACCATAATCAGCGATATCGGTATAGCCGACCAAACCAGAACCCGCATCATGCAAGCCACGATGGGCATACCATACCTCCGGAATGGAGGGCACGAAATTACGACGCTTGTCATTGAACGTGCGCGGGGCCACGGCCCACACGGCAGCACCGGCGGCGGCCACGCCTGCCAGCGCCACGTTTCTCCAGAGCTTCGACGACATTGGAATCCTTCCTGTTGGGCTGCCTCTAGCCTAACGCTTCTGCCAGCCATTGTGGAGTGGTTGGATCATCCGGTTTCAGCGCGCGGTCCAGGTGGTTGGCGCGCAGTGGCTCCCAGCTGAAATCTGCCAGCAGATCGGCGGGTTTGCAAGGAATTGGAGTGGGTTGCAGACGCAGCAGCCAGGCGCAGTATCCGATGATTTGCTCGGGGGTTACGTTGCGGGCGCGCAAGGCTCCCATATCCAGCGAACGTTCGCGCTTGGCTAAACGCCGGCCGGCCGCATTGTCGATAAGCGGCAGGTGCGCATACTCGGGGTGCTCGGCGAGAGGCTTTTCCGTGTTGCCGCATTCCGGCTCAAAGCCGCCAGCCAACAGACACTGGCGAATCCACATTTGCAGCGCGGTGGAGCGCAGCAGATCACGGCCGCGCACGATATCATCAACACCCATATCGAGGTCATCCACGACCACGACCAGTTGATAGCCGAACAGTCCATCGGCTCGGCGAATCACGGAATCGCCTACCTCGCGGGCCAAATCGTAGTGCTGTGGACTATAGACACGGTCGTTAAAGCATGCGACACCATCAACGATTCCGGCATCGCCCTGCTGTTCCGGCGGCACGGCTCCCGACAGCGCAGCGGAATCGTCAGGCACTGTACGTTGCTTTTCTCCCGCTGCCGATTCCGGCATGGCGATACGGATGGAATGCTGGTCGCCGCGAACCAAACGGGCACGGACCTCGTCGGGATGGTCGTGCAGCAGGCGGCGGCACGTGCCGGGGTACACCATGAAGCCGTCGCCCTCGTTGGGGGCCGAGGCGGCGCGAATGTCGGCACGCGAGCAGAAACAGGGGTACAGCACACCTTGCGAGCGCAGGCATTCGAGAGCGTATTCGTATCGTTCAGTGCGCTGGGATTGGAACATCGGTTCGCCATCCCAGTCGAGGCCGAGCCAATGCAGGTCATCCATCATGAGCTGGTCCGCACCGGCGACCACACGCGGCTTGTCCACGTCCTCGATACGCATCAGCATGCGGTCGCCACGCGAGCGGGCCGAAAGCCATGCACCCAACATGGCGTACACGTTGCCGATATGCATGCGCCCCGACGGCGTCGGCGCGAATCGTCCAGTCACTGGCCCTCCTCGTATGAAGTTCAGCACCATGGTAGCGAAAAGGCTCTCCTCCTCAGAGGAGAGCCAATATAGTGAAGCTCGCCAGCCCGAACTCCCCTCAGTCAGCTTCGCTGACAGCTTTGCTCAGAGAGGGGAGCCAGTGATTGTCACTTGTCTTCGGTGACGTTGTCCACGCTCACGTCCGGATTGTCGGAGACAATCTGGTCGCTCGCCCAAGCGGAGAGCTCCAGATGTTCGCCGCCGGTCTGGTCGACGAGCACGGTGTCACCGTCGTGGACCTTGCCGGCCAGCAGCATACGGGCCAGCTGGTCGCCCACTTCGGTCTGTACCAGGCGGCGCAGCGGACGAGCGCCATAAGCCGGGTCGTAACCGGTGTTGGCCAGCCATTCGCGAGCCGAGTCGGTGACGTCCAGCGTGATGCGGCGATCGGTCAGACGCTGGGACACGCCAGCCACCTGGATATCCACGATGCCGCCAAGCTCCTCGCGCGTAAGCGGGTGGAACATGACGATGTCGTCCAGACGGTTCAGGAACTCCGGCTTGAAGTTCATGTGGACAGCGTCCATCACGGCCTTTTTCTTGGCGTCGGCGTCCATGTCCTCGTTCACGAGGAACTGCGAGCCGAGGTTAGAGGTCATAATCAGGATCGTGTTCTTGAAGTCCACGGTCCTTCCCTGGCCATCGGTCAGGCGACCATCGTCAAGTACCTGCAGCAGCACGTCGAAGATCTCCGGGTTGGCCTTCTCGACCTCGTCGAACAGCACCACGGAATACGGGCGACGGCGCACGGCCTCGGTCAGCTGGCCGCCCTGCTCGTAGCCCACGTAGCCCGGCGCCGCGCCAATCAGGCGCGAGACCGAAGCCTTCTCCATGTATTCGGACATGTCGATGCGGACCATGGCCTTCTCGTCGTCGAACAGGAAGTCGGCGAGCGCCTTGGCAAGCTCGGTCTTGCCCACGCCGGTGGGGCCGAGGAACAGGAACGAGCCGGTCGGACGGT
>OGQN01001397.1_pt1 | contig 19751 bp, 26 predicted proteins | sample 1553231 | NCBI WGS metagenome assembly OGQN01 (sample SAMEA2579950, study PRJEB22360) | human gut metagenome | biome: human gut; feature: human-associated habitat; material: faeces | place: Denmark | collected 2008/2010 | reverse complement strand
CCGCTCGCGCTCTTGTAAGCTTCTTTCTCCAAGATCGTTTAAGTCGCTGTCGTGGCTTGCCGCCATACAATCCTTAGCTTCCTGTTCCAGACTAACAGGCCGCTCAAGCTGAACAGCTTCCATCGCTTTAGCATACGATTCTGCAAGCGGCATATATTTCTCAACAAAACGGTCTTGCGCAGTAAGACAGGTATCACGGAGCCATCCTTTTTCCTCATGGAAATTTTGAAGACCACGGATATAATATCCGCGCAGATCATCCGTAATAATAAAGGGAACAATATCATTGCGCAGACATTCTTTGAACAAAAGCAGCCTTCCAACGCGCCCATTTCCATCGCTGAATGGATGGATCTCTTCAAAAGCCGTGTGGAACGCTAACAGATCGTCCATATCATGTGTATCTGCCTTTTCATAGCCTATTAAAAGCTTATTGATCTCTGTTTCCACTTTGTCCGGGGGCGTGGTCGGCAGATCAAGCACGCCGATCACATTTTCATACTTCTTGTATTCGCCAACGGAATACAACGGATTTTTCGCCTGCGTTGTACCTGCCTTTAGCGTTCGATGGAGCGAAAACAGCATATCTGCATCTATTGGCTCGTTATATCGGTCAAGTATAGTGTCAAAAGCTTCAAAATGGTTCATGGCTTCCAAAACATCATCTAAAGCGATGTTTTCCCCGCTGATTGTTTTTCTCCCAAACACCATTCTTGTCTGTTCGGGGGTAAGACGGCTTCCTTCCATGTGATTTGAATTGTATGCAAAATCACATTGAACCATCTTATATACGCTGTCGTCTACGCCATACTCACGCTGATGCAGCAGAACATCAAGTAAAGTTTTGCTGTCTATCATAAAAACTGTTCCTCATTTGCATAGTTTTTTTATTTTGTTGCTCCGCAGCCGGAACACTTGTAACCAGTTACAACCGTTTCATCCCATGCGTCCTTAATAAGTACCTTTTCATCATAAGCTTCTTTAATAACAATCGTTTCATTACGATAATTTTCGCAACCCGTTCCATTCTTCAAAGCGTCTTTAAGATGTCCAGCTACATTTCCAGTAATATCTGCACCACACTGGTTACAGATAGTTGCACTTTTTGTAACGGCATCATGATGTACGGTCTTATATTCTGCGTCATGATGTACGGTCTTAGTCTGTTCTACCCAATTGTGCGTATGAGTAGGTTTGCTATCGCTGTTACCGCTATTCCCAGAATTGCTTCCACTATTGCCGCTGGATGGATTACCGGGTGCAGGGGTGGGTTCCGCAGCAATATCACCTGCGCTTCCCGGTCGGGAGGGTGCAGCGGTCGCTTCTGCTTTTACCGTATTTGCTTCATTCGTTTTGCCGTTATCTTCCAATATTTTTGCCGTAGCTTCAAGCTGTTCCTTGCTCATATCTTCCACAGCAAGTTTTTCCAATGTGATCTCTACCGAAGCAGGGGAACCATCGGCTTCAACAGTAAATTCCGTTGGGTTCTCCGGCAGCTTGTAGGTGGAGCCGTCCGTATTTACCGGAGCCTGCACCACACGCAGGGAATATTTCCCTTGTTCCAAATCGCCCACGAACGTCTTTTCATTGGCGGTAATCTCCATTGCAGAAACAACCGCTTCGCCGGCTTCATCAAGGATTTCAGCCTTTACTTTGGTAGAATCTGCGGTCGTACCCTCCGCCTTGATCGTTACGTCTACCACAGCCGTCTCAGCTTGAGCAGAGGCAGCAGGCGTTGGAACAGATTCCGGCTGAGAGCTATTCTGGTTATTCAGCCCAAAAGCCACGGCGCAAGCGGCGATCGCAATAATGACTACAGCAACAATGACTGCCGCTATTTTCTTTGTATTGTCCGCTGAAAACGGATCCCTTTCCATTTCCTTTACGAAGCGTCCTGCTTCCTGATCTTTACAACACTCCGCAAAAGCTTCGCGCGTCGGCTGTACGCCGTCTGCCTCATAAGCCGCATACAGGGTTGTAAGAGCTTCATGGATCTGTTCTGTATCGTGTTCGACCCCTGCTTTAGAAAGCGCCTTTTCGATTTTTTTCTGTGCGCTCTCAAGGCTAACAATCTTTACAGCCTTTGTCTCGTTCTTTTCGTCCATCATTCTACCTTTCTATCAACCTACCATGATAGTATTCTACCATGCTTTGGCAAATAACTGCTAACCTAATTTGGTTCCTCTTCGCTTTCCTGCTTGGAATCATCGACCGGATCAATTCGTATGTCAAACGGGATACGGCGTTCTCTTACGACGGCGCGGGCAAATAAGTTGACCGCAGCAGTCATACTCAGTTCAAGCTGATCGCAGCAAGCCTCAAACTGTTCTTTTAATTCCTGATCCATACGGATACCTACATTTATCTTCAAACCACTATTCACCGCCTTAATATTCTATCTTATATATATTATACAGCATTTTATGGCTTTTTGCAATAAATGTATTGCGTTATGCGCTTGTTGGAAACCGTCCGGGAAAAGCAAAAGGGACGGCAAAGAACCGTCCCTAAAATAGAAATCAATTGCGAATTTGCACTACCGGGCGTCAGTCGCACGCATTTGTTCCATATCCCGCCCTTCGTTTGCCAAAGCGTCCTTCGCCTTGCTCATATCCCGCTGCTCGGAGGAAAGGGAATATCCCTGTTCCTGCGACACATCGGATTCATGTTCCTTATCCCATTCCTCAGCGATCATTTCCACAAGCTCTTCGCGGGAGTAGTGATCCAGATCCGGCATATCCTGAGTATTCTCAAGATAACCATGATCCGAAAGGCTCACATAGCCGTTCTCCGCACATTGTCGTCCGTATTCGCCCACATCAAACGCGCTCATGGCTTCACTGTTTTGTTCCAGCAGCTCCATAAGAGGCGTACCTTCCAAAAGGGTATAACCATAATTTTCTTCATTAGACAGCCGTTCCAAGCAGGTCTGCCCCCAACTGTCTTTATTGTACATATCTGAGTATTCGTAAGAATAGAAGGGGATCTCGTACGCCTGCTCCACAAGGTTCATCAGCTCGATGATATTTTCCGGCGCATCACAGCCCGTATCGAGGACTTCCTGTACCAGTTCTACCGCATCAGGACGCAGCTCCATCTGTTTTGCAAGTAAGTTCAGATCGTCAAGATGGGTATATTCACTAAATATTGTTCCATAATTAAAACCAAAGGGGATCCCGTCATAATCAGAAATATATATTTCCTCGTGCTGCGCGTCCTGCAAGCCATTATCCGTTAAAAATTGCTGGATTTCCGCGTCCGTTTTTGGCAGCGTGATCCACCGATCCCGCAGCTCGCCTTCATTATAGTATCCGTAATTGCCAATACAAACAGTAATCGTTCCTTCATTATCTGGCATTATATTCTCCTTTCATCGGTATGGTATATAGTTTAGCGGATGTCGCGGTCTTTTGGGATGGCAGGCTGCTCAGAAGCCAATACTTCCTTTGCCGCCTGTGCATCCCTGCACTCGCTGTCAAGAGAAACGCTCTCTCTGTTTTCATAAGACGGCTCGTTCTTTCGGTGCATCATATTCATAATTTCACGAAAGCCGCTGTTACTATCCTTAAACTGCTCACACAGGCTATCTATTTGCTCTTGCGTTAAGTCTTTCATATCCATATTTTCGTCATAAGCAACAGCAACGATATTGCCAAACAGGACAGTGTATAGTTCTCCTTCTTTTGCAACATGCTTAAAGTCTAACTGACTTAAAAAACCTGCTTCTTCCATTTCCTTTGTTGCATACAGCGCGCGGTTAGGGGGCAGAGTTCCGATCCCTTCCTCATTCACATATAGGCAAACACCATTGCCAAGCACGTCTAACGGTTCAATCAGCCCTCCGACATGTTGTTGAAGCTCATTAAGAGAATCGGATACCGAAACAGATACCTCGTGCGGAGCGTCATGCACCGGGATAAGCAGGGCACGGACGTTACGTGCGGGAGCAGCTCCCATTTTATTGCCGTATTCCTCAATCTGCTCCATACTGAGCCATTCCGGTTTTTGACCTTCGGGGAAACTATTCCAGATCGCTTTCATATATTCGATCTGCTTTGCTTCATCGAGCGCCCAAAGGTGATTAGCGGAACGTCCGCCATACCCAAGATAATATTCACAATCAGACTTCATACGGGATAACATACGATACCGAAATTCCGGCTCTGCGTTCAAGATTTCATCCAATTCCATAACAGTCCCCTTTCTATCCATTTGCCTTATTTCCTTCTGCTTTATTTTTTCCCCACGTGATACAATTCCTTGTCCTTCGTTACTTTCTGCGCCTGCCTTTACCGCCAAACTCCGGTTCAACATTTCCCTCATGGGTAAGCTTCACCTTGCAATCGAAGGTTTTTCCCGCCTTGGACTTACACCCGCGCAGCGCTACGGGTTTTCCCGCAAGCAGATTTTCCGCCTGCTTAACTGTGAACTTCTTATTGCAGAACCCAAACAGCTTGAACCCGCAGCCATCGACTTGTTTCCAGCTCCCGTCATTCTGCTTTTCATTCTTGTTGGAAGAACAAGTGTAAACTGAGCCGGACTGAACGACGTCCTTACCACACAGAGGGCATTTTCCAACCACAGTACGGCTTTTACCGGGAATAGACGCCCCAATATATGCCGTTTCCTGATGGGAACGGAACACCTCGACAACGCTTTCCAGAATGGCGTTTACATTCGCTGTTCCATCGGCAACGTCCTGCTGCAAGATCCACCATTTTGCTGTAGTATCCGCGCCCCTAATATCCGCAGGCAGCAGGTGATAGAACACACGGCCTTTTTCTGTGGAGTGCAGCTTGCCTTTTTCCTCGGCGATGAAGCCGCGCGCTTTCAGTTTTTCTATGATCTCAGAGCGGGTCGCCGTTGTGCCGATCCCGCCGTGTTCACCCTTTTTGCCGTCGTCCTTTTGCTTTAATACCGCCTTGATTTCCGGATCGGAAACATATTTGGCGATGGAAGCCATATCCGTAATGAGTGTGCCTTCGGTATAGGGCTTAGGCGGCGCGGTTTCCTTTTCTGTGATCTCACAGCGGACAATCTGCGCTTTATGCGCTCCCGCGTCGATCCAGCCCTTTTCATCCTGCTGTTCGTCAGGCTCTACAGTCTTGCCAAACGTCCTTTTCCATCCTGTTTCTCGGAGAATTTTCAAAACGCACTCAAAGCGCCCCTGTTCCATCTCAAAAGCAGAGGTGGACACGTCATATATTGCAGGCGGCATAAACTGCATGGCATACCGCTCCACAATGGCAGTGTATACCTTGCGCTCGTCCACAGTCATTTTAGAAATATCCACGCTCACTTCCTGCGGAATGATCCCGTGGTGCGCCGATACGTTCTTTTCATTGAACGCTTTGCTTTTGATGGAATAGTTAAGAGGCCAGTCCGCACCAAGGTTTTTCATGGCCTGAGAAATCACGGCTTCGGCTTCCGTAAAGTGTTCTTCCTTGAGATATTGGCAGTCCGTTCGGTTGTAGGTGATGGCCTTGTACTTATCCCTCAGATCCTGCGTAATCTGCTGGGTCTTTGCCGCCGTAAGGCCGTACCGCCGCGACATATCCGACAAAAGCACAGTCAGGTTATATGGCAGGGGCGGATTTTCCCGTTTTTCGGATGTTTCCGTCACAAATGGCTGTGTCGTCCCTTCTAAGGCGGCCTTTAAGCTTTCCGGTATATCTGGTGTAAACAAATGCTTTTCTCCCACCAGAACGGATCCTGCGGGCTTGAATTTGAAGGTCAGCTCTGTATCTGTATCCGCACAGGCTCCAAATGCGGTCAGCTCATAATATTTGCGCTTGATATGATGTTCAATCTGTTCGTCACGCAGAACAACTAATCCCAGAGTAGGCGTCTGCACACGGCCTACGGTAAACAGGGAACCGAGGCGCAGGGTAGCAAGACGGCTTTCGTTGACGCCAAAACACAAATCCGCCATCTGGCGGGCATAAGCCGCGTCGCCTGCACCCCTGCACTCGCTGTTGTTCCTTAACTGTTCAAAAGCGCGGCGGATATTTTTTTCGATGTTATCATTGACATAAACACGCTCGACTTTTCCGGTATATTGGAGATATTCCAACAATTCATCGACAATGAGCTGTCCTTCATCGTCCGGGTCGCCCGCATGGATCACACTGTCCGCTTCGTCAAGAAGCTCCCGTATTTCGTCTACCAAGTCTTTCTTTCCCTTTGCGGGACGCTTAGGCCAGTCAAACAGATAGATCGGGAGTACATCAAGCGACCACGGCTTGCCCCAAGCGTCATTAAGTTCTTCCGGATCGAGCAGCTCAAGCAAATGCCCGGCACAGCCTATGACCACATACCCGTTGCCTTCGATGGGAAGGCGGGCGGATTCGGAAACGGGCTTGCCGCAGATGGCGCGGGCAATATCCCGTGCAAGCATTGGCTTTTCTGCGATGACTAACTTCATGGCTATCACTCCATATATGCTCCAAATTCGCAATCAATTGCGAATTTCATTTACCGCTCGTCCCTGCTTTGCAGATCAGATTCCCGCCCGGAATCTAAGACTTCCTTTGCACGGCTTAAATCCCGCCGTTCGGAAGACAGGGAATATTCCTTGTCTTTGCGTTCCAAAACATCAAGCCGTGAAGCATCCATCAGGCTTTTCACGCGGGCGTCTATATTTTCTCTCGCGCAGTCAAGCATATTGTCATGAATAGACTGGGCAAGGGGCTTCATGCCCGTATCCGGGAAAATAACCTCCTGTATATTTTCATAGGATGGCAATACCCCATATTCTTTGAGCTTTTCGGAAATGTCTTCCCGTTCTATCCTGACTACTGCACCTTCAAAGATTTCCGGGTTTGCAAAGTCATAGGCTATACCCAAATCTGAAAAGTACAGTCCATGCGCCCATTCGCCTGTCTCGCTGTCATAACCGTGAGCAACTACAAAAGGCTGCACCGCATCCTTATTGGTGAAAACCAGCGCACGATCCCCAAATTCCGCAAGCACTACATGGCCTTTTGGATCTAAGTTAATTCTTTCGTGTATGGCAGATATGCTTTTATCCGTTTGCTGCATCTGATCAGCAAACAGATTATGAGCATTGCAAAGAGCCTTTGTTTCTTCTTTCTTGACTGTGTTTGTGTTCATAATCATTTCTCCTTTACATTTAGATTATTTGTTATTCGCATTACTGCCCGTAACGCTTATGCCTCTGGGCTTAATGGATGCGAAGCAATAGCGAGGGAGCGAATCAGGGGCTAAGTCTTTTTTCGGTCTTTTTTGCCTGCATAAAAAGCCGCAAAAAGATGCCGCAGGCACCCTTGATGAAGGGAAAGAGCGCCATATAATCCATAAGCCCCAGAGAATAAGCGGGGATTCCGCAGGAATCCCGACCTTATGTAAGGCTTCGCGCCGTTTGAGCGCATATCCGTACATAACAGGTGTCCTGATCTGCGGTTTTCAAAACGAGGCTCTGAGAGCCGTTCTAAGACCCTGTTTTGAGTTTTCATGAGTAGTACATCATGGAATATTGAGTTTTATTGGCTATAATGTTACCCGCAGTTGACTTATAGGACGGTATACCGTTATAATATTTGAAGGAGGGCAATGTAATGACTTTGGAAATGATTTTAGAAAATAAGAATATGACTAAGTATCAGCTTTCTAAGGAAAGCGGTGTTCCCAAAAGTACAATTCTGGATATATGTTCCGGAAAAAGTTCCATTGAACGTTGCTCTGCAAAGACAATCCAGCAAATAGCTGCTGCGCTTGGCTGCACAATGGAAACCATTATGAGTTTATCTCCTTCTGGAAATTACGATTCCAAAACTGGAAAGCCTGTAGATAAGAGCTACTTGGAATGTGGCCTTCCAGAATATTTGCAGGAATCATTAAACAAAATGAAAGAATGTAATTCTAAACTTAAACGCGGTGAGGATTATCTTCACTGGGATTGTGATTTTATGGAATTGCAGAGCGATATTAACTGCGCTGAAGTTGACGGTAATATCAGCGCGGAACAGGCTTGGTATCTAAGAGAAAAATATTTAGGCATAAAAAAGCCGGGAGGATCATTATGATTGATTTTACCTATGCACGCCGGACAAATAAGGGATATAACGGAGCAAACGGCAACAAGATCCAAGTTGAGTACAACGATGAAAAATATATGATCAAGTTCCCGGTCGTGGCTTCAAAAAATGAAGCTCTCGATTATACCAATGGTTGTATTTCAGAGTATCTTGGCTGCCATATTTTCCAATTGCTCGGTATTCCGGCGCAGGAAACTGTTTTAGGTACTTACATGGTAAAAGATAAAATTAAAACCGTTGTGGCATGTAAAGATTTCACTTCCCCGGGAATAGTATTACAGGACTTTGCTTCTATGAAAAATCAATCTATAGATTCTGCGCGAAGCGGGTACGGTACGGAACTTTCGGATATTCTCTTTACTTTTGAAGACCAACGTGCCTTTGATCCTGTTGAGTTAGAAGAATATTTTTGGGATATGTTTATTGTGGATGCTTTTATAGGAAATTGGGATCGGCATAACGGAAATTGGGGTTTCTTATACGACCAAAGAGCGGACACACTATCTTTTGCTCCCGTTTTTGACTGCGGAAGTTCTTTATATCCACAAGCCGATACGAATTTACAAAGAAGGATCCTTGCTGACCAAAAAGAGCTGGATTTCCGCGTTTTTAATATTCCGACGTCTGCAATCAAGATAAACGGGAAAAAAATAAACTATTTTGATCTTATTTCATCATTGGAATATGAAGGGTGCAACCGTGCTTTACAGCGTATTCAGCCGCGTATTGATATGAATAGGATCAATGAGCTTATTTATTCGGTTTCTTGCATATCCGAACTGGAAAAAGATTTTTACTCCACTATGCTTATGCAACGCAAAAACCGGATTTTGGACTATTCGTTAGATCAGCTTCAAAAAGCATATAATATTCCAGAACATATTGCTCAACGCGAAGAAACGTTTGACTTAAATAGTGAAATGCGGGATGCCTATGCCGCTTCAAAAGCTCTTGGCGATGATAGCGATTCTCATAACAAATTCCATGACGAACGTTAAAAAGAAGCATATCTCGTCTCTTGAAACAAGATTCAATATAAAAATAGGATGACAGAAAACTATCATCCTATTTTTATATATTGAGTATTACGCAAAAAACAAACCAGCCGCCGATCACAAGCCCTGTCATGACAAGCAGCCATTTCATTATTTGAAACAGCTTGTCCGGTAGGGTAATTTTCAGCAGCCGCATTGTTTTAGCTTTTACCATCTTTTCTGTCTCAAGAATTTCCTGTTTTGCCTGCTGGGATACTTCGGAAATTTCCTTGAGTGCATGTTCGGTCGCTATGCTGTGCGCTTCGAGCAGGCCACTCATTACGGCGTCCTTCATCTGTTCCTGCTGTTCCTTTGGTACATCTGCAAGCTGCTGTGCCTGCTGCAATATCTTTTCCGATCGCTCAATCAAATGGGAAAGCCGTTCTTCCAACTGTCTGTTTCGTTCCGTTTGCTCGGATATGAGCATTTCCAAATGATTGACTGCTACAAGGATCTCTGCGGCTCCGCGTTCCGGCTGTGCGGAATATTCTAAAGCACGCGAACCCTTTCGGGCGTCGCGCGCTTCGCTTTCAAGACTATGTTCCTCTTTCAATTCTCTTGCGCTTCTTGCCATATTGTATTCCTCATTTTTCGGTATTCTTTATTAACTCGTCAATCGTGATTTGTTTAATTTCTTTTGGTTTTGGCCTTGTGAGCCTGCGGTATACTTTTCTACATAGGCGGAAAATGCCGCGCACAGACCAAAAGATAATCCTTGCCGTTATTTCTATCATCCATATCGTGATGCGAAGAACGATCATAATTACGATCACTATGCCCTGCATTTTCCGCTCCAATCATCCTTTGATGCTATGAACCTATAATCCTTCCGATGTCATCTATAAGCCGTTGTTCTGCAATGTGTTTTCTGCGCAATGCTTCTTTTTTGCGTATCTGCGCGTATTCCAGCACATCGGGAAGATAATATAGTGCCGTGCCGTTTTTACGTGAATATTTCAGCGGTTTTAGTCTTCCACAATTAGTAAGTCGAGCAACCTGTGAACGGGTCATGTTTAATAGCCCGGCAACCTCCGCAGCAGATAAGACATTCTGTTTTGCCCATTCCCGCGCTTCATGGTTATTCGTTTGCATTGATCATCCTTTCGGTATAGGAAAAGGTCTTGCGCTTCCCGTAATGTATTTTACAAACATTCCGCGAGTACGGAAAATATGGTAACAAGGCCAAACAGTACATCGAGTGCAATAGGCACTGTCATTGTGCCGTATTCATGATTATGCTTGCGGTGCATTGTTGCTGTACGTTTCATAGGATATACTCCTTTATGTCATGGGATTTCTAAACTCTATCAACCAAAGCGTATAACATTATTTTGGAACCCGTGGCTTAGGCAGGGACAGATCCTTTCTCTTTTTTTGTCCCTGCTTTTTTATTGCAGCAAACCTCGAAACAGCTCTAACTCAAATTCATCCGGAGCTGTCTTTTCAATATCCTTTACCGTTGCAAAGCCGTTATGCTCCAAAAACCAAAGCAGATCGTCTTTTGCGATCAGCCTTTCTTGGAATATAGCCGCACATGCACATAAAAAACCTTTGTCAAAAATCTGCTGTCTTCTTTCTTTTTTCATTTTCGGTCATCCTCTCGCTATCTGATTTGCTATTGCCAAATGAAGTCTTGCTTCATTTGGCTTAATAAGCCGATCTCTGCTTTTGGGGCGTGTCAAGGGTTTTAAGTTACAAAACCTGCACCAACCGCTTGCGGTTTGTGGAGTGTTTTGTGCGACCCTTGACGCATAAGCCCCAAAGAAAGCAGGAACGAGGCTCCCGCGCCGTTTGAGCGGGACAGGCCGCCGGCTGGCGTTGGAAGCCATATATATCCTGTGTTTTCCACAGGCTTTCCCTGCGAAGGGTACTCCTAAACCCGCAGTGGGGAAAGGATGGGGGAAACACGCTGCGCGTTTAGCGCACGTCTCTGTTTGGCGGAGCAGTACGTTCTTGAGAGGGCTTCTGCCGCACTGTATTTTGCTGTGACGGCTGTGATTTCTGTCCGTTTGTAAGAGGTGTTCCCGATGCAAATTGCTTTCGTACCGCGTCGCCCTGTCGAATAACCGTCAACACCTTCCTGCGCACCTCGGCGTCATGAGATAAGCTCTCCGGAATACGCGGCAAAAGTAATGGCGGGATGTCTTCCAATGCGCTGCCTTTTTGTTCTTCTGCGTGCTTCCGGTAATCCTGATAACATTCGGCAACTTTGCGCAGGTAATTCTCGCGCTGCGCTGCGTGATCAGCAAGTTCTTGAGCTGCCGTCTGGATCTCCGCTTCTATTCGGGTCATTCCTGCGTTTTCAGCGTTTCGTGCAAAAGCCTGTTCCAAAAGGTTTTCTTCGAGTGCCTTATCTAAACGGGATACGCGAAAAGAATATGTGTTGTTATCCGTATCTGTCGCGTAGAGTTTGCCGTCCTTTATTTCGGTTTCAACGCCCCAGTCGGCAAGAAGCTTGCGGTATTCATCCATACTGGCAGCACGTTTCTTCATCCCGCGGCACAACTCGCGCAGGTTGTATTTATAGCTGGCGTCTTCGGGTGCGATCCCATGCTTTTCGGCGCGGTCTATGATCTCCTTTTCCGCTCCGATCCGGTCAGGTTGGCGAGCGTGCATTTTGGAATTTTGTTTTCCTTTTTCCACCTGCTTTAGTTCCCAGTGTTCGTCCATTCCGCGCACAAATTCTGCCCGGTCACGTTTGGCTGTTCTGGATAAGCCTTCATCGAGCCTGTTTCCGGTCGAAAGATCAGAGCGATTGACCGCCATGTGAACTGCATAGCGGTAGGTTTTGTCCGCTCTGCAATGTTCTTTGTGAAGCGCAAATGCGATCTGTGCATTTGGATACCTTTTACGTGCGTACTCCCGCGCGTATTTCATACAAAGCTCCGGCGTCATTTTGCCGCCGTTCATATCGCACTCGTCGGGCAGGAACGCAAGGATCTGATGATATTCGATGGTATTTTTGCTCCCGCTTCTTGCGGGCTTGTTGTGTCCAAACATTTCCCGTGTCCGTGCCATTTCAAACGACCACCGCGCAGGAGTGCGAATGTTCTGAAAGGAACGCAGCAGTGCCTTTGGATCGTTGATATAGTTCCGAAGGTTCTGTGCATGGCTTTTGGTCGTTACAGATTTTTGTTTGATAATAGTCATAGCGTTTCCGTCTTTTTTTTCACGCTGTCTATAACTTCATCCATCTTATCTAATGAGGCATAGACCTTTGACAGTGTTTCCGTGATCCCGCGTGTATCGGCATTTGCTTTATAGGTATTGAGATAAGTCATGAGCTGATTTAAGTTGACGCCTTGACGGTGAAGCTCAAGGTAAGTCTGCCTGAGCGCTTCTGTGTCGATTACGACAGGAGCAATATCTTCGTTGGAGAACATCAGCTTGCGGATCAGTTCGGTAGGTGTGCAGCCCATCCATGCCGCCCGCTCGTTGATCCATGCACGCTCTTCTTCTGTGAGCCGGACGGAGATCTTCACATTTCGTTTTTCTCCGGCGTTTCCTTTTGCGAGACGAATAAGTCCGGCCTTTGGTTCTGTCCGGTCATGCTGCAAAAGCCGCGCGCGGGCAAATTCTGAAACAGTGCGCCCGCTTTCTGCCGCCGCTTTTTTGACGGCTGCAAGTTCCGTTTCGCTCAGACGAACCTTGATCCATTTGTCTCTGTTTTGCGTTCCGATTTTCAATCGTCCCCCTTTACTTTTAGGAACCGGGGCAGCCCCCCGGATAGATTTGGTGCGGCAGCCCGCACCATCCATTCCCCGGACGGATCGCTGCTTTGCAGCGTTTCCGGCTGGGCTGAGGCACACCTTTGTGTGCCGTCAGGGGATTCCACAAGGGGAGCTTTCGTCCCCTTTGGCAAGATGGAAGGGAGAGTGAATGTACCACATTCGGCTCCGTTCCCACATCTTGCATGTGAGTAGATAGCAGGATTGTATCACAATCTGCTATCTACGAGAGCGCGCCTGCGGCGCGGCGAAAGGAGCAGCCTCCTTTCGGTTCAAGGGGGAGCAGCCTCCCCATGAATGTTCCGCCCGAAGAGCAAGCGGACTTCCGGAAGGAAGCGTCATGCTTGAGTGATATTGTTTTCCCCAATAAATTTTTCAAAGTACGGATCGTCCGTAATAGAGCCACTTTCCCCATAAAGATACTGCTCGATCGCTTTTTGAATAAGGTAAGACAAAGTTACGCCTTCACTATCTGATATTTCCTTTAACCGTTGGTGAATCACTTTATAATGCAAATAATCCATATTGAATTTAATTGGAAATGGTTTATTTTCATTTGTGGTTTTTACCGTTCTTACTAAAGTTTTGTTGCCACAAATCTGACATTTTCCCGTTATGTATTCTGCTTTGTTTCTTTGCCCTATGATCTTTCTGATCTCATTTATTGGTTGCAGTTTTTTGCAATGATTACACCATGCAAGTAATTCTTGTTTTTCTTCCATCATATCCGGTCAACCCGTTCCCAAAGTTTGTCTTCCTGCGCGTCTAATTCATCGGCTCGTTCGCGCAGTTTGATCGCTTCGCCCATCATGAAAAATCTCTTTTCTCTGTCAGGCTCCTGCTTTGCTTTTTGCATAGCTTCTATAAACTGCTTTCGCAATTTATTCGCTTCTTCAATAAGACGGTCGCTTTCCGGCATTGCCCGCTGCATTTCACGCAGACGGGCAAAAGTCAGAATACTATCTACTTGATTATTGCGTTTGAACCAAGCGATCATATCCGCTTTGGATACGTTGTAAATGCTCATGATCATTCTCCGTTGCTGCTGCCAAGTTCAGCTTCTAACAGGCGGACAATGAGAGCGTTCATACTCTCATTGGTGTTGAGCCTGTGTTCCATCATGCGCCTGTGAAGCTCAGGCGGCACACGCACATTGACCATCTTCTCTTTTTGGGAAACAGGCTTGCGCGTGCTTGTCTGCGCAGCCTTCGCCATACCTGCTTTTGCTTTCTGGCTGGCGTTCATAAATACGTTTCCGGTTGCCATGTCTTTGTTCCTTTCTTTATTCCGCTGCCGCGTGTTGAATAATATTATCTGCAAGCTGTTCAAATACCGCGACGGATGGATTGCGCTTGTCGAAATCTGCGACGCTCACACCGCCCGCTGCTGCGCGGGATAGGGCAACCGTCTTAGGTACTTTAGCGATCACAGGCATATCATTTTCTTTCATGAACGCGAGCAATTCCTGATCCAAAACGCCGTAAGGATAATAGCCGTTGACGATGAAAAATATGGGAGCTTTTGTGCCGGATGACTGCGCGATCTCATAGGTGCGCAGCGTTGGTTCCAAGTCCCTGCACGACGGCATGAGCGGAATCAGGATCATGTCCGCATTGATACACCACTCACCCAGACCATCGGACAGTACGCCTGCTGTATCAACGACTTGAAAATCTGCGCCTTCGATCTCGCTGAAATCCTCTGGCTGTTCGTGCACCGCGCCGCCCTGTGGGTCGGTGGACACATATACGGTCTTGTATTCCCGGCGTTCCAAAGCAAAGGCAAGCTCGTCTGCGATCGTGGTTTTTCCAACGCCGCCCTTTTGGTTGATAATGAGAACTGTAAACATTTGATTCTTCCTTTCTTCGGTAAATTCGCAATCAATTGCGAATTTGGTTTTGCGTTCCGCCCGCCGGAGCTGTAGAATGTTCTCGATTCTCCTTTCTGTGGGCGGTTGTTCATAGTTAGAGGTTTGGCGGAATGGAGCAGTCTTTTTCGGTATTTTGGGGCTGCTCCAAACGTTTAATTTCCCATGTTTGTTTACTCCTTTTATTAAAGAAAAGCGTTTTCGCCATGCTCCTTATATGCTTTGCACCAATCTTTAAGACGATTCCGGTTTTGAATTTGATATTTTTCCATCACCTCAACAACTCCCAGTCCATTTTGTCTATCGCGAACCGTTTCTCGGTTTATGCCGAGTTCAGTGGATACTGCTTTATACCCGTAACCTTGAGCGAATAATTTTGCTGCTTCCAGCCTTTTTGAGTCTCCTTCTTTAGTTGTCATGGCGATTCTCCTTATTTTCCGTCCTGCAATTGATTCGATGAAGGTTTGGAGTACAGTTCCTTGACGAATTGAACCGCTTCTTCCTCGCTGCTAAATCTTTTCAAAAGCCATCGTGCAGCATGGCCTTCCATCCTTAGACATCCACAGGATTTCGTGTTTCCCCTCACAAGCGTGCGATAGCTGGCAAGATGCACATTTCCGCAATCGCACTGGCACAGCCATACAGTAGAACCGTTTCGTCTCAGCTCTGTAGGCTCTTGTGCAACCAGCCTTCCGAAACGCTTACCTGTAATATCTTTAATATTTCGACCATTCATTGCTCTTTTTCCTATTCACGTAGGATCCTTCCATCCTACCAAACTATCAACCTAACAAGCGGTATTGGGATATTCATATCATGATAGGATTATATCAATCTATCACGGTAGAATGATCGTAAAATGGGATTCTATTATGCTTCTCCACCATTTTTACATAATCCTATCAAGATATGTTCCCATCATGATAGGTTGCTATGATTCAACTGCTTTCTGTTAATCTATTGTCTAAAAACTTACGTGGTCTATCATCGTAGAAACATATCATGATATAAAAATAGCTCGCTGCTCAACGCTCCCTTCCTTTGGCAGATTTTTCATGATTTAAGTGAAAGAAACAAAGGGAAAGGGGGTGAAGAAGAAATGATGCGTATAAAGCAGCAGGAACAGCTTTTAGAGCGGCAGTTTGACCATTTTTGCAGGACAGTCCTTGCCAACAAAAACCGCGACCTTATACGGCAGCGCAATCGGTTACAACATCATGAGCCGTCTTTGTGTGTTCTGCCTTCAAGTGCGGAGCCGTTTGCCTGTGATGTGTACTTTACAGAAGAAGCTTGGATCAGCCTTGGAGATTATTCTATTCTCGTATGCAACACGTCATTAGCAGACGCGCTTCTTAGGATCGCACCGTCATTGTGCCGTATCATTGTGCTGTCGTATTATCTGTCACTTTCGGACAGACAAATCGCAGAAGCATTGGATATGAAGCGTTCAACGGTTCAATATCAACGCAGCAAGGCATTATCACAGCTTTATAGCTTGTTATGTTCCTATCATGATAGCAGGGAGGGTTGAACATGGCGCGTAAAAAGCCGCTGCCTTATGCTGTTGTAACACAGGCCGTCAAGGGCGATCCCGAAGCGATGGACAAAGTATTGACCCACTACAGGGGATTTATCCGCTGGCTGGCGAAGCGAGATTATATGGATCGGGAGAATGTGAGCAAGTCATACGTTGATGAATCCGTATATGCAGAGCTGGAATCACACCTGATGGAAAAGATACTGTTCGCGTTCGATTTGGACAAACAGACATAGGCAGAAAACGGAGAACCGGAAAGAATGGTCTTTCCGGTTCTTTCCTGCTTTCTTTCCCGCACCGTGAAATGGATATGAAACGTAAAAAAGAGCAGAATGTCGGATTCACTGTCGTAAATCATTCGCCAAAGCTGACCCCGGAGCAGCGGCAAAGGCGTATGAAGTTTATAGAACACCAACTGTATCAGGTGTTCCATAGCATGAAAGAAAACAAAGCAGATCCGGATAAATGATAGAAAAGCAGGATGATGGGATGGTTGGATACTATCATAATAGTATGATATAATGATAGTGGACGTAAACGCTGTACTTCCATACATCGTCCGTGGAGGTAGACGATGTATACAGCACGTTTTGACGCCTTATATGGGCGTCAGTCCGTAGATAAAAAAGATAGTATTTCAATTGAATCGCAGCTTGAGTTTTGCCGCTACGAGGCGCATGGCGACCCTTATCAGGAATATACCGACAAAGGCTACAGCGGAAAGAACACCGACCGTCCCGATTTTAACCGGATGATGCGCGATATTCGTGCAGGGCTGGTAAAGCGCGTGATCGTTTACAAGCTTGATCGTATCAGCCGTTCTATCTTGGATTTTGCTAACATGATGGAAACCTTTCAGAAATATGGCGTCGAGTTTGTGAGCAGCACGGAGAAATTCGATACCTCAACTCCAATCGGTCGGGCAATGCTCAACATCTGTATCGTCTTCGCCCAGCTCGAAAGAGAAACGATCCAAATGCGCGTATCCGACGCTTATCATTCCCGTGCAGAAAAAGGCTTTCTTATGGGGACACGCGCACCGTATGGCTTTAAGCGTGTACCCTATGTGATTGATGGCGTCCACACCGCCTGTTATGAGGTCGTGTCTGATGAAATGGAGCAGGTAGAGCTGATTTACCGCCTTTACACAGAAGGCAGAAGGCCGGATGGGGATATGTATTCCAATTTTGGGATCTTGGATTATTTCGTTGAGCATAAGATTCCACATTTGCGTGGGAGCTGCTGGACACAGCCTGCTATCGCTTCGATTCTTGCGAATCCTGTTTATGCTCGTGCTGACCTTGAACTGTACGACTACTTTAAGGCGCAGGGTGCAAATATTATTAACCCGGTGGAAATGTGGCAGGGCGGCAATGGATGTTACATGTATCGTCCTGCCGGATCAAAAGCGGGTACGATGCGCGGCTACAAAGACCGCACGATCGTTCTTGCCCCTCACCTTGGACGGATTCCATCAGATATGTGGATCAAGGCGCGTTTGCGCTCCATGAACCACCGTACTCGTGCAACGGGTAAGCGGAATACTACTTCGTGGCTTATGGGCAAGGTTAAGTGTGGTTACTGCAATCATGCAATGGCGATTACCAGAGCGGGGACAACAGATAAGCGGTACATGCAGTGCGCATATAAGAACTCTACGCGCGGCGTGGGATGTGCAGGCGTGCAGCAGACGGTTCGCGCTCATGAAGTGGAAAATTTTGTATTTGAAGAGATGAAGAAAAAGCTTTCCATGTTTGATTGTCTTACCTGCGATACCGCCGAGCGCCCTGTCAGTCCAAAGTTCACAGAAAACAGTGTGCGTATTGCCCAGATCGAGGAAGAAATATCTGCTCTTATTGCAAAGGTTTCAAGTGCGAATGATACACTCATGAGATTCATTAACGAGCGTGTAGAAGAATTGGATGCTGAAAAACGTTCTTTATCTATGGAAAATATCTCGATCAATTCCGTTGGTACGGAGAGTTTTTCGCAGACGATCTTCGACCATGTACGCGAATGGGAAACAGCGCCATTGACCGAGAAACAAAGGATCGTTGATATTATGATCAACAAAATTACAATTACTTACAATCATATTGATATTGACTGGAACATTTGACTAATTTTTTTACCATTTATTACGCTATTTGTGCCTTTGGCAATCTCAAACGGTATGCCTTTGTCTGTGAGCGCTTTTGCTACAGCGGCAGCCTCGTTTTCACCTTGGATTGTTATACTGCTGCTTTTCGATTCTGTTTCATTCTGGCCTTTTGCTGCTTTTTGCCTGTACTGGATCAAACGCCGAATAAAATCATCCGTGTGACGGATCAGCATATCTCCTACATCATCGCCAAAGTCAGCCATAACAGATCACACTCCTTCCTTTTTTCTCTCTTGTCGTTTCCAATATATTTAGCCATTTTACCACGTCATTAGCGGCTTACAATTTACTCACGCAAAGTCTCATAAATCTGCCAAACGTATAGAAAAAGACAACAAAAAACCCCTCTCCAAGCACCTACTTGGAGAGGGGGATCTTTCAGCCTGCGGCGGATTTTTTATTCTTAGTTTTGTTTTCCGGCCGCCGCCGCCCGGAAACATGCTAAGATACTTTCTGTCAAACAAATCCACCAAATTTGTTTGACCGTTCCGATAGCTGGCGCAATCAGCATATCCAAACACCCGAAAGCTTGCTTTCTTATTATACATCATAAAGCGGGCTTCCTATACGAGAATCGGGCTTTTTGTATATGTTTTTTTTGCTTTTCCAGCCACCGGGACGGTGGCTTTTTTTATAGCTGAAGCCAGCCGTCGTATTTCAAGCTTCAAATTCGCAATTGATTGCGAATTTCCAAAGAGAAAGGAAGGGAGCGCAATATATGAATATCTCAGAATATATATACGCCCCCGGCGGCAAACGTCTATGGCTGTACTGTTCCACCAAAGGAACGAAACGACAAGGAGCTTTGAAGTCGGAGCGCGAGATAACCTGTTAAGGCTATTAGACCCGGCACCTGTGATACTCCTCCCTCAGTGCAACAGCCATGCGAGCGCAGCGCGCAACGCTATACCATATATGCCACTAACAGATCGCTGTTAAGAGATCCGTGTGTCTACATTGTGGGATAGTGCGCAGCACTTTTCCACAATGTTTTTTCTTTCTCCTTAATTTTTTTATTTTTTAAGAAAAGGACGGACAAAAAAGGATTGTGGAAAACCCTTCGGGTTTACACACAATCCGGGACTTGCAGCAGTATATCTGTAGCTGTTCAAAGGATGTGGTAAGGCGCTGTGCAGCTTTCCATATCCTTTGAATGGCGGGGAGAACAGGCAGAACACGGGAACTAACACGAAAGAGTTCCGGGAATTACTCTACAAAAAAGGAGCTGAATCGCTCCTTTCGTACTTCCATACATTGCCCTTTGTTTTTAGTTTTTTGGACGTAGTTTTTATTACTGTACTTGTGCATGGATATTACCCGTACTTCACTAAATGTGGAGCAAAACGGTGAGTTAGGTTCTCGTTTTC
>OGQN01001395.1_pt1 | contig 19764 bp, 16 predicted proteins | sample 1553231 | NCBI WGS metagenome assembly OGQN01 (sample SAMEA2579950, study PRJEB22360) | human gut metagenome | biome: human gut; feature: human-associated habitat; material: faeces | place: Denmark | collected 2008/2010 | reverse complement strand
GAAGCGACTATCTTCACTTTTTCTTCTATCTCAAATTTCTGGTTTTCGTTTCTTTTTTCATTTAAATGGTGTTTGTTTCAACCTTTGCAAATGAAATTTGTATATTTTGTTGGGAAAGATTTTGTTTTTGAGAAATATTATTAGAAGATAATACATTGCAATTTATAGCGCTTTGGTATAAAATGTTAAAGAAAGTGGTAATTTATAATTTTGATTAATTATTCAGGTAGATTATTTAGATAAATAGAATAGAGAGGGTAAGAGAATGTCAGTAATAGATTTCCATTCACATGTGCTTCCCCGTATAGATGACGGGAGCCATAGTTCGGAGGAATCTTTGGGGATGCTACAGATCTCAGCTTCACAGGGAATAGATGTAATGGCGGCAACGTCTCATTTTTATGCCACAGAAGACAGAATTTCTTCTTTTTTGAACAGAAGAAGGTGTTCAGAGGAACGTTTGAAGGAACGAATGAACCAGGAACTGACAAAAGAAGAGAGGATTCCAAGGCTGATAATGGGAGCGGAGGTCGCTTTTTTTACAGGCATAAGCAGGGCGGAGCGTTTAGAAGAACTTACTTATGAGGGGACGGATCTTCTTTTGCTGGAGATGCCTTTTACAAAGTGGAACAAGTCTGAGATTGAAGAAGTGAGATATATTTTAGAGCGCAGGAAGCTGCATGTTATACTCGCTCATCTGGAACGTTTTCTGATGATTCCGGGGAATAAAAAGGGAGTTTACGAATTGATGGAACTTCCTGTTTATGTACAGATTAATGCCGGCAGCTTTGAGCGATGGGGTGAAAGAAGACAGATTTTAAAGATGATCAGGAAAAAGGAACAGATTTTTCTTGGAAGTGACTGTCATGGTCTTAATCACAGAGTTCCGAATCTTAAGAATGGGCGCGAGGCGCTTGAGAAGATGATGGGAAGTACCTTTATTGATAAAATGGATAAAGAAGCAGCAGTGCTGCTGGGTTTGGAGGATAAGTAGATGTCAAAGAAAGTTTCAATTATTATCAGTGTGATCTTGTTTGTGATTCTTGCAGTTCTTCTTGTATGTGAGAAGATGAATCCGGGAGCGGGAAGTGCTTTGCTCCAGGGGATTTTTTAACTGAGGTGTCTTAGATGGCGAAGAAGTACTATAGCAGAAGTGAAAAGGAGAAGCTTGCAAAGAAGCTTGCTACAGTGGTGGCGGTCTTTGTTATTGTCTGTACGGCAACGGTTGTGATCGGGCATATTGTTGATAATCAGAAGATGAATACAGGGCAGAAGGATGCAGCGACAGAGTCAGATGTTGTTAAGATCAATGGTGTAGAATGTAAACCGAACTGGGATGTGCAGACGTATCTTTTTATTGGAGAAGATGCCAGAGGTGTGAAGACACGTAAGACAGAATCGGATGGAACCGGACAGAGTGATGTTCTTGAGCTTCTTGTAATTGATACGAAGAAGAATACATATCATAAGCTTCCAATTAACAGAGATACGATAACCGATGTAAAGTCATTAGATGAGGATGGTTCTTATCTTGCTACAACGAAGACACAGATTGCGCTTGCACATGCAAAGGGTGATGGAATGGAACTGAGTTGTGAGAATACGGTAGATGCAGTATCGAATATGCTGTACGGTATTCGGATTGAAGGATATATTTCATTGAATATGGATTCGATTAAAATATTGAATCATTTGGCAGGAGGCGTGCCTGTTACGATTGAGGATGATTTTTCCCAGTCAGACCCATCTCTTGTCATGGGGCAGAATATAACATTGACAGATGATCAGGCGATGCATTATGTTCATGACAGAATGAATGTAGGAGATGGTACAAATGAGTGCCGTATGCGCAGACAGAAGGCATATGTTGATGCGCTGTTCCCTTTGTATAAAGCAAAGTTACAGGCGGATAGCGGATTTGTTAATGAATTTTATAATGATCTCTCGGATTATATGGTAACGGATATGAGTGTTGGAGAGATGGGAAATGTCGCCAATATGATTATGAACAGCGAAGATAAAGGCGAGCTTTCTATCAAAGGAACGAACGCTATTGCAGAAGATGATGGTTTTAATGAATTTACTATGGATGAAACAAGCCGTGGCGAAGTAGCGATGGAGCTGTTTTTTAATAAAGTAGAAAAATAACAGGAATGAGGAAAGAAGATGAGTCTTATTAATAACAGGAATGAGGAGAGTACCCCGGAATTTGAAGTGATTTCCGGAGGTAAAGAGGATGTTCGCAGTAGTTTTGCGGATAGAACAGAGCAGGAAGCAGAAATTGATCTGATTGATCTGGCATGGGCATTGCTTGACAAGATACATTATATTGTGCTGTGCTTTTTGATCGGAGCAGTGATAATGAATGCATATTCCTATTTTCTTGTTCGTCCGACTTATAAGTCAACAGCGAAGATGTATGTTGTATCTGCATCTAAGAATTCAGTAGTTGATTTAGATGCTTTGAATATCGGTACATCGCTGACAGCTGATTATGAGCAGTTGATGTTAAGTTATCCGGTGTTAGAGCAGGTAATCAATAAACTGAATCTGGATATGGATTCTGATACACTTGCAAAGATGATCACATTAGAGAATCCGACAGATACCCGTATTTTAAATATTAATGTAGTAAGTACTGATCCAAAGAGTGCAAGAGATATTGCGAATACACTTATGGATGTTTCTGTTGACTATCTTCCTAAGACGATGAGTACGAACGCACCAAACGTTGCACAGAAAGCTAAATTAGCAGATCATAAGGATGGCCCAAGCTACACGAAGTATACAATGATCGGTGCATTAGCAGGAGCGTTCCTCTACTGTATGTATCTTGTAGTGAAGTATCTTATGGATGATACGATCCATACAGCAGATGATATGGAGAAGTACTTTGATATTGTACCTTTGGCAGTAATTCCGGATGTTGAGGAGCTTGCATCGGAAAAACAGCAGAAAAAGGGAAAGCTGGAGAAGGGATTTAGTAAGTAATGAAGAAGTTGAATTTAAAAATAAAGGATATGCCTTACGCTGCAGAAGAGGCTTTGAATCGTTTAAGAGTAAATATTAAGTTCTGTGGTAAGAATACAAAGAAGATTGTTATTACAAGCAGTGTTCCTAATGAAGGAAAGAGTACAGTTTCTGTACGTTTATGGAAGCTTCTTTCAGAGGCAGGTTTTCCTACTGTTCTGGTAGATGTGGATTTACGTAAATCTGAATTACAGAAGAAGTATGAAGTAGAAGGAATTGAGGAAGGGCTGAACCATTTCCTTTCCGGTCTGGCAGAGTATGAAGATGTTGTATACGAGACAAATATTCCAAATGGACATATTGTTCCGGTTACTACATTGCTGGAGAATCCATCTGCTTTATTGGAAGATCCGAGATTAGGAGAGCTTCTTGACAGATTAGCAGAAGATTATCGATATGTTATTATTGATACGCCGCCGTTGGATAATATTTCTGATGGAGCGCTTATTGCCAGCATGAGTGATGGGGCAGTCTTAGTTGTACGTTGTGGAGAGACTTCCAAAGCGCTGGTAAGACAGTCCCTGCAGCAGCTTGACAGGGTTGGCTGCCCGGTTCTTGGAACGGTATTAAATCGTGCGGAAATCAGAAGCGGAGCTTATAAGAAGTATTACAATCGTTATGGTAAGAAATATGGTGATTATTATGGTGCTTACTATGGAGGCAATACGACAGAAAAGAAAACAGGTACTAAAGAGTAATAATTACATTTCTACAAATAGTATGATGTGTGTATCATATTATTAGAGGATGTTGATTATATTTAAATTGGACACAATTTTTCGTCGTGGCCGAAAGATTTTTGTCAAAAGGAGGCATAAATTGTGAAAACAGTAAAGAGAATTGTAGCGGTACTTCTGGCAGTAATGCTGATGGCTCCGGCAGCAGTTCATGCGGCTGCCCCATCGGTAAGAGATACTAACATTAACAAGAAAAAAGCTACTGCTACAGTAACGTACAATAAGAAAACACAGTTACCTACAACAATTACTGTAAATGGTCAGAAGCTTGTTGTTGGAAAAGATTGTGTAATCGTAAAGAAGAAAAAGAGTGGTAAGAAGAATGTCGGTACTTACAAAATTACAATTAAAGGCATCGGTAACTACTCTGGAACAACAACAGTGACTTATAAGATTGAGAAAGCAGAGCAGAAGATTAAGACTTCTACAAAAGCTAAAACTTACAAGTCTTCTACTATTAAGAAGAAAGGTAAGACATTTAATCTTAAAACAAAAGCTGCTAGCAAAAAAGTAACTTATAAAGTTACAGGAAAGAAATCTGCTAAAAAGTATATTAAAGTAAGTAAAAATGGTAAGGTTACAATCAAGAAGGGTATCAAGAAAGGTACTTATAAGATTGTAATTAAAGCAAAAGCTACTAAGAACCACAAACAGGGTAAAAAAGTAGTTAAAATTACTATTAAATAACAGTAATTTTGGGAGGCATCCTGCCACGAGGGATGCCTTTTTTCTATTAATAAGGGGATTTTCTTGATTTGAGGAAGATGCTATCAGTTGACAAAATAATTTTTCTTATATACAATATTTAAGATATTTACAGAATTGTGAAGGCTTTTTTGATGGAGTTATGGAGCAATTCTCAAAGATAAAGTAGAGTTATGAAGGTAGGCCTGTGAGATTGGTATTGGTCAGGGAAAGCCGGAAAGGAAGAAGTTATGTTTGAAAAGTTAGAGAGAAAGCTGGTTAATGTGTTGCTTTTTTTTGATCTGTTTAAGATGAAGACAAAGATTCCAGAGGATTTTAGCGGAGTTATGCGCACACAGGATAAGCGTGTAAGAAAGCTTGTAAAACGAGCGTATGAGATTCCATTTTACAGGAAGAGATTTGATGAGGCTGGAGTGAAGCCGGAGGATATTCGTACAGGGGATGATCTGTCTAAACTTCCGTTACTTACGAAGGATGAGCTTCGTGCATGGATGAATGAGGAGGCGAAGGATCCGAAGTATGATTGCTGGTTCCATGATACAACGAGTGGTTCTTCAGGAATTCCTTTGATGTTACTTGTTTCTCCGAAAGAGAAGGCATATAATATGGCGAACTGGTTCCGAGTTATGATGTGTGCCGGTTATAATCCATTTAAAGGCAAGACAATGAGTCGTAAGAGTGCCCATAGTATTTCCGGAGGCAGTGATACATTTTTACAGCATTTTGGAATTCTTCGTCGTGGCTTTGTCGATCAGTATGCGCCGGAACCGGAGATTGTGAAGCAGATCAATGCATATAAGCCAGACTTTTTATATATGAATAAGAGTGAATTTATGCGTATTTGTCTGTACTGTAAACAGAATCATGTGGAGCTTGAGAAGCCGAAGTTTTACTGTCCTACTGGGGAGAAGATAGACGATACAGCAAGAAAGCTCTTTGCGGAGATTCTTGGACCGGGAATTATTGATTCTTATGGAACTGCAGAGACCGGTGCGGCGATGGTACGGCTTTTTGATAATAAAGAATATACGGTCCATAATGATTCCTTTGTGGTAAATATTTACGATGAAAAGAATCGTCCGGCGAAAGAGGGTAATATTGTAGTTACACCACTTTATAAAACGGATTTACCACTTATTAATTATGCGATTGGAGACAGGGGAACCTGCGAGGTTCGGGATGGTGTCCGCTATATCACAAGTGTACAGGGAAGAATGAATGACTTTTTCCGCTATGAGACAGGAGAAGTAACTACTTTCTTTGAAATTGCTCCAATCATTGCCCACTGTGAAGATATACTTCAGATGCGTTTTATTCAGGAAACGTACCATAAGATTCATATTCAGTGCGTACATAATAAGGCGGAGTCTAAGCTGAGTAAGGAAGAAGTCGAGAAAGATATGACCGCAAAGTTAAATGCGAAGTTCAAGCATCCGTTTGAGATTGTGTATGAGTGGATGGATTCTATTCCACCGGATAAGAATGGTAAGCTTCGTATGATCGTATGTAAGGTACAGGATTAATGGAAGTATTTAATAGCAATAATAGATTACAACAGGTATCTGACAGAGAAACCAACAGGATAATTATTAGATGGAGGGCAGATCATGGCAGGAAAGAATAAAGATGCCTCTTTGAATAAAAGAGCCTTTACCTCAGGATTTTTCTTTATCCTGGCACAGCTTTTTGCAAGAGGGCTGACCTTTGCTGTAACCCCGATCTATTCCAGGTTACTGACACAGGCGCAGTATGGTATAGTCCGTACGTACGAATCCTGGTTACTGATTGCATATACGGTCATGTCATTATGTCTTTGGAGAAGTGTGGATGTAGCAAAGAATGATTTTGAAGAGGATTATAATGGGTATGTATCAAGCGTGCATACATTATCTTACATCGCGATTGCATTTTTCTTTGGAATCTGCATGATCTTTAAGACGCAGGTACAGGACTTCTGCCAGATGGATGATTTGATGTTTTATTCCTGTTTCCTCTATGTATTTACTTATACAAGTATGCTCTATGTACAGCGAAGAGATAAACAGGTTCTTAAATATAAGTTTAGTACGATGGCGACCTTGCTTACGATTGTGCCAGGAACCTTCCTTTCTATCTGGCTTATCTACCGAGGCCGGGTGCAGGGACTTATTGATCAGCTTGTTGATCGGCGTGTGATCGGCTACTATGTTCCACAGATTATCGGAGGGGCGATCGTTGCTATTGTTATCTGGACACAGGGTAAGAAGTTTATCAATTTAAAATATTGGAAATACGGACTGGCATTCAGCCTTCCGCTTATACCGGAAGCATTGTCGATTCAGATTATGAATCAGTCAGACAAGATTATGATTCAGAAAATGATCAGCAATGAAGCGGCAGGAATCTTTGCACTTGCGACAACGATTTCTTTTATCATATGGATTCTTGAGGATTCAGTATGGAATGCATGGATTCCATGGCTTTATGCTAAAATATCACAGGGGGAAGAAAAAGAAGTTGCAAAACCATGGACATCGGTTATGCATATGTTTGGAATTCTTTCCTGGGTGATCGTTATGCTCGCTCCGGAAGCAATCGCCATTCTTGGTCCGGCAAAGTATAGGCCGGCAGTATGGCTCATTGCTCCAATGGTATCCGGAACCTTGTTCCGTTTCTATAGTTACAGCTATTCTGCTCTCCAGAATTATTACAAGAGAACCCAGTATGTAGCAGCCGGAACAATTGGAACGATGGTATTAAATGTTATTTTAAATTATGTATGTATCCTGAATTTTGGTTATATGGCGGCTGCCTATACGACAGCGTTCAGTTATATCATACTTCTGCTCGTGCAGGGAATTCTTGAGCATAAAATTACAGGAATGGTTATCGTTCCACTTCGTAAAACGCTTCTTATTGCAGTGGTATACGGTGCGATCAACCTGTTGTCTATGAATCTTTATAAAGTATCATGGTATTTCCGATATGCTGTATTGATTCTTGTGGTAGCAGCAGCTGCAATCGCGTTAAGAAAACAGATGGCAGCAGTATTGAAAATGTTTAAAAAACGAAAGTAAAGACGAAAATAAATACGAAAGTAAAAAACAATAGCATAGATCTGTAAAGATAGTCGCTGCGAGCCAAATGCCTGTCTGGCATTTGTTCTTGCTCCGACATTACAGATCTATGCTATTGTTTTTTTATATCAGTCGAGATCGGTATTACGGATAGACCAATAAAAGAAGGAATGATTTTTGTGTTTTAAATTTTGTGACTTTGCGCTGTGGAATTTTGACTCTGAAAACTTCGGACTTGTTTTTCCGAAGTTTTCGTTTTTTGAGGCAAAATGAAGCGTTTAGCGCAACGGAACAAAATCAAACTTATAAAAATTCTCTTTTCTTTAGAATACCAACTACAATTCAGCAGAAAACATATTCCTTGTGGAGAATTCCCATTCTCACCAAGTATAGATTTAGGATAGTCAGAAAAAAGAAAAAATAATATATCCCAGATGCGGATGAGCATCTTAAACATAGCGACTACAGAGCAGATGGGATATATTGTTTTTTCTTTTTTCGTCTATACAAAATCTACAACTCAGAATTTTCCAAGAATCAGTACTTTTTTCCCTTCAAAGGCAAAACCATAGTAATAAATCTGTTCCCTATCAATACCTCGTTCTATTAATACATTACTGTACTTTCTTTGTTCTATCTGCGCCAGTGCATTCTCTGCCGCTACTTTCAAGTCACTGTCTTTTGATGGATTATATACTTTAAATTCAAATATAAAAGCTTTATCTGCTTTGTTTATCGGTTCAAGCATAACATCATAACGCCCAAATCCACTTTCCCGATTCGATGAAATGTAATATCGGTCTGCAAGCTCGACAATCAGTCCGAGTACAAAGCCATGATAGAATCTTTCCGGTTCCATCTTTTGCGATGGATGTCTCCCCACATCAAAACTGCTGAACATTTTTATTGAAATCTCATTCATGAACTGATTCATATATTCTATATCATTCATAAATAACGCTTTTATAAAATCACTGTTTGTACCAGCCGTCTTTTTAAACCATCCATGAATCATATTTTGAAACATTCTTTCCACTTCTTTATTCGTAATGGACAGCTCATACTGCTGGTTATCATCTGTCTCATCTTCCGGGCTTCTTTCCACTTTTAGATAACCGGATGCTAATAAAAGACTCCAGATGGCTTGTTCATTATCATCTAATTCCTGAAATACAATCTGCTCATCAAGAATCGTGAAAATATGCTGCCTCAAAAGCAGTGCTTCCATATCGGTTTTTATTTCTTTACTTCCTTCTCTGAGCAGTTTACTAATCAAGGCATTTGAGCTGGTATTAGCCCAATATAGTTTTATCTTTTTCTCATCTAGAAAATTAGTAATTGACCATGGGTTATAAATATCTTTGCTGCTTCCAAATGTAAAGCCGTCGTACCATTCTTTTACTTTCTGTTTCTGTCTTCCAAGACCTGCTATATCTAATGCCTGAAATACTTCCTTTTCTGTGAAACCAAACATTTCTCTATATTTCTCAGAAGTTGTGGTTACTACTGTCAGATTATTCAAATCCGAAAAAATAGATTCTTTGCTCACTCTTGTAATCCCAGTCATAAGCCCTCGTTCCATCGATGAATTCGTCTTAAAAGCTGAATTAAAAATGCCTCGTACAAAAAATGTCATCTGTTCCCAATAATTATGAACATACGCTTCCTGTAATGGCGTGTCATATTCGTCTAACAAAATAATTACTTTCTTTTTGTAATATTGAAACAGATGATATGCCAGCTTCGGAATTGCCATCGCTGCTTCCGCATCTGACATTTCTGTTCCTACTTTTTGAAAATATTCTGTTTCTTTTGGATTTAAAATTCCTTTCTCTAATAAAAAAGAATGTTGCTGATACAATTCTTCCAAAAGCAATAGTATGCTTTCTCTTGCAGATTCGTAAGTAATTCCTTTTACAGATGCAAAGCTTAAAAATATAACCGGATATGTTCCCTGCAGATCTCGATATTTCTTTTCTTTCCAGATAGAAAGATTTTCAAACAGGTCTGAACGTCCTTTATATTTTACTGAAAAAAAACAATGTAATGTACTAAGATTTAATGTCTTTCCAAAGCGTCTGGGGCGTGTTATTAATGTCACACTGTCATTATTCTCCCACCACTCTTTGATAAAAGCAGTTTTATCTATATAAAAACTTTTACTTTTTCGAATACTCTCAAAATCCTGATTTCCAATAGAAATAACTGTTGACATAGAACCCCTCCTTTAATATTTTTCCGGCATATGAATGATCTAAAAATTTAATTTAGCAGAACAATTCACCTTTCCTTCAACATATCAGCCTAAATCTACCTTTAAGTCTCCTTCTTTAATCCAGCCTTTTTTCCTCATAAACTTACCAATTGCCCAGCTTAAAAGAACAGGAAGTACAAAGCAGACTAAAATCATTCCTAACCAGTCAAATGCTCCAACGGCATATCCTTCTGGCATATTCGACCAGCCTGTGATAATCCCGATCGGACCTACTAAGCCCGCGGTTCCCATGCCGGAAGAAATCGCCGCACCGTTATTGCGAAGCTGGAAAATGCATGTGGCAACCGGACCTAAAATCGCGGAGGTAAGTACCGGTGGAATCCACAAGATCGGTTTTCGCATCAGATTCGGCACCTGCAGCATCGACGTCCCAAGCCCCTGTGCTACGAGACCTCCCACTCCATTATCAGGATAGCTGATCACAGCAAAGCCAAGCATATTACAGCAGCATCCTACGGTAGCTGCTCCACCGGCAAGCGCAAGCCCATTCCATACGCCCATAGAGATACTGCCATCTAAAACGCCTGCAAGAACGGCACCGCCACTAATACCAACTGCTGCGCAGATTGCTGCGGAGCTGATTGGAAGAGTAAGTACAACACCGACGACAACAGAAATAATGATTCCCATGAAGAATGGCTGTAAATTCGTTGCCCAGCCGATAAATGTACCAAGGGAATCACAGATTGTTTTGAAAATCGGTGCAAGTACCATGGCGCATCCTACACCGACAATAATTGTTACTGCCGGTGTGACAAGAATATCGATCTTCGTCTCTTTAGAGACAAGCTTACCAACTTCGCAGGCAATAATCGCAACAAACAAAACTGCCAGCGGTCCGCCGGAACCGCCTAATGTATTTGTCGCCTGTCCTACTGCACATAAAGAAAATAACACTAGTGGTGGTGCATCTAATGCATAGCCGATCGCCGCTGCCATAGCAACTCCTGTTACCATGGTCGCATAATTACCAATCTGCCATAAAATCCAGCAAAAATGATTCCATGTACTAAGTCCTGCGACTTTTGCCGCTAACTCTCCCGTATCTGTCACTGATGCCAATGCTGCCATCAGACCTGTTGTGCCGACATTCTCTGCTAATGTCTTAATGATCGTCCCGATCAAGAGAGATGCAAATAATCCAAGAGCCATCGCTCCCATCGCATCAATTGCATATCTCTTAAAAGAAATCTCTACATTTTTCCTTTTTAGAAAGCTCTGCTTTCCTACACTTTGTTCTGTGTTGTTCTGCTTCTTCATCTTTCTCTTTTTTCTTTCTCTTTCTTTTTATTTCTTTTTATTTTCACTATCTAAAGCCGATCTTGAAATCCATTCAAAAATCCCATAGGATCTGACAAGATTTTAAAAAAATCTATACGGCTTCAAACAGTTACATTCTATAATACTCTTCACAGAAACGCAATGTTATTTTCGTAAATTTTTTACAGTGTAATACCTGTTCATGCGTATTTAAAAAGCGCTGGACATATGGCATAGAAAAAAGGAGAGACAGCAACGTCCCCTCTTTCGCAGAAGCATTGCTGTCTCCTCTTTTTGTCATAAAGGCAAATCATAAAAACTTTTATTTATATCATCGGATTACTTCTTTACAAACTTACATCTGTCAAGTCCATAATCAGATAACATCTTTTTGTAGGCTTTGTATTTACGTTTTGGTACATAAACCTTTGCGTGCTTCACTTCAATAAACACATGTGGTTTTCTTAACTGTTTTAACTTTGTACCTCTAAACACAATCTTTTCGAGCTTTTTATTCAGACAGAATGCGTGAGCTCCCATGAAGGAAACATTCTTTCCGATCGTAAGCTTCTTCACATTCGGACATGCATAGAATGCTTTATGTCTGATCTTTCTTACAGAGTCCGGAATCACAATATTTCTGATCTTCTTATTCTTGATAAAAGCTCTCGTTCCAACGGAAGTTACATTGTACTTAATTCCATTCCATGCTACGCTCTTTGGAATAGAGACTTTCTTCGCACTGCGGCCTTTTACAAATCCGATCACTTCCACTTCTCCACTTCCGTCAACCATTGTGTTTGTCACTTTATATCTATAAATACCATTTGTGATCACATCACCTTTTCGCAGTCCGACAAGCAGATTACAAGATGCGCTCTTGCCACTTTCTGTTGTAACCGTAATCGCAAGCTTACCTGGTGCGATTGCCTTTACATTACCATTCTGGTCAACTGCTGCCATAGCAGGCTGTGAACTCTTCCAGCTTAACCAATCTGCGCTGTTTTCCGGTGACAGATATGCTATAAGCTGTTCTCTGGCATTAGGAGAAAGGACGATACTATTTTTATTGAGTCTTACTCCAGTTGCCGGAATCTTATTACTTACTATGATCTTTCCTGCCGGTTCATCCATATACGTATCTGTAATTGCATATTTCACTGTATAGGTCACGTCTGCTTTTCCACCGATATTTGAAGGGACATCCAAGGTCGCTTTCTGTGTGCCGGCATTACCTTTCGTATCTTTTTCATCGATCAGCTTACCGGATGCATCAAACAGACCAACCTTCATAGCGTTTTCAAGACATTTACCTTCCAGTACCACTTCATTCTTTCCTGCGGTAGCAATCATTCTTTCCGTTACGTTTACTGATTTTACTTTCGGTCCTACCCAGACTTTTACGCTAGAAACAATATCCTGGCCATTCTCATCCTGCACTGTAGTTGTCGTACTGCTATTTACTGCCATTGCAGAAATCGTAATGTATCCATATTTATTACTGGTCTTTAAAATGTTCTTTGCTGTATCTAACTTACAATCTGTTCCATTCGCATCCAATGAATATGCAATCTTTGCTGGATAAGCCTTTAATTCTTCTTCACTGTACGCTTCTTCTAAATCATCATAACAAATTGCTTTTAATGTTGTTACATCTAACACAGTGTTAAATGCAATAGCTTCAGGAACATCTTCTAATACGATTTTCTGAAGTGAACGCACTCTTGGTACTTTCAATTCTAAAGCGTTACTTATGACTTCTTTATTCAGTCGATTCGTTGCTCGAACAGTAATATTGGCCTTCTTACCGGCTTCTACCGCAACTATTATATTATTTCTATCAAATCGAAATGCCTTTTCATTATCAGAATTCCATGTAAGCGGTACACCGTTTAGATTATAGTCTTCTTCGTACTGATCCAGTCCCTTTACGATAAAATACTCGGAAACATAAGCATTCTCTCCATTTTTCAATGTAGCATCTGCATCTTTTTGCTCCAGTTTTAATGTATCAAGAACTGGTTTTTGTCTCACATTTAAAGTAAACTGCGCTGCCAGCGCTTTCTCACCATTTACATTTGTAAATGTTCCCTTTAAAATAACATTTCCAGTTTCACCATAATCTACAGTTCCCTCTGTTACTGACAGATTCTTTGCTTTCGAATCAAAAGATACCTGTGCACTCTTAATCGTTCCCTTATCCGTCAGTTCCCATGTAATACTATCGACTTCTTTTGCAGAAAGTTCGTAAGGATCTCCATTCTGGTCTTTGGCAGTAAAATTCACCTTGGAAAGATCATAAACTTCGCCTTCTCTTACTATTGCAGAATCTCCGGTATATAATTCCTTTACATATGGTTTGGCGATAACATTAAAGTTGATGGTGTTCGATTCAACCATGTTTTCCCCTTCACCCACAGCAAGCTGTAATGTATCAGAACCTTTTACAAGCCCAAGCAGTGTATCCGCAGTTACTGCAGAATACTTTCCACCGGTAATCCACCGGTACGTTTCCTTTGTCCAGTCATAAGACTCACCATACTGGTCAAGCGCTGTTACTGTTACATCCTTTTTCAAATCACTTTCATAAGCACTTCCAATGCCTATACCATTCTTTTCAAGGTCTGTTTGAATCGTAACCGAACTTAACTTTCTTGCTGGTTTTACATTAAGCTCTACTACATTAGATATTACGTTATATTTTTGAGAAACTGCCGTAATCTTATATATTCCCGCCTTACGTATCGGAAGTTTATTCTGAGAAAGTTCTGTAAAGGCTGCACTCTGCCCATCAATCTCTACTGCCCATTTCACATCAGAAGTATCCTTCCACTCACCATCATACTGATCGAATGCTTTTACAGTCAGTTTAGATAAATCAATCTCTTTTGGAGAGCCCTGGTCATTATAAATAAAACTCTCCAACGTAGCCGGCTGCGTGTCATCAGAAATCGTAAGGGTTGTTAATGCCTTCCTCGGCAGCGCCTTTACACTAATCCATTCTGAATGCTTCCCACGATAAGTCGCACGAATCTGGAATGTTCCACTCTTTGTAAAGGAAAGCTGATTATTCTCAAGCTTAATTCCATCTTCCTCATCCAGTCTTGATTCCCATACAATCGGTGCACCGGAAATCTTTTTATCTGTGCTGTCTAATGCATAACCTTTGATTTCTTCATTGCCAAACAGATTCACCGGTGTTTCTCCCACATAAGTAGTTACCGTTCCTTCTGCCTGCACACTTCCGTCAAATGGCTTCGTCGTCACATTCACTTTAATTCTTGCGGTTGAATCAAGAGATTCATTCGTTGATATTGATGGAGAAGATTTCTCTAAACTCGTATAGACATCTTCATCAATCACATATTTTAGATACAGCGTTCCTTCTTCTTCCCCTGCTGTAAGAATCTCTTCACCTGTCGCAGTATTTCTTTCAATCGATGCCTTCTTACTTCCCGTCAATTCATGTCCTTCGGTATCCGTAAGTATCCAATGTCCCTTATCCTGGTCAAATCCATAATAATCAACATCATTTTCATTCGTTCCATTTAAAGTAACAGTACTAATATCAAATGTATCCCCACCGATCATATTCAATGTCTTCACACCGTTAACCACTTTGATATTCTTTAACGGATATAACGGTACGATCGCATTAATATTAGAATTCATACTCACTGCATCATAGCTGAGTACTCCACCTGTCACAGACATTGGACACTTCGTTGCCAGCCAGGTTACCTTATCTTTCAAAGTAACCCCTCCATTACTTACAGCTCTTTGGATTGCCTTAGCAGACTGATCGATCGAACTTCTGACTGCCTTGCCATTCTTCGTATTCTGACCTGTTGTCCCACTTCCTGATGTATCTTCCGTATAATAAAATGTTACACTGTTCATCGCAGCAATGACGTCGTCACTTACCCCTTCCTTTTTCAAGGAGTTCTTCTCCGCTTCGCCAATCGGCTGAACCACTTTACTGTAACGTCCTGATGAACTATCATATCCCATTTCATTATCTACAGCAGCACCATTACTATCTTTTACCTGTCCCGAATACAGATTATACTTTTTCCCTGATAACTCATAAACAGATCCCATTGTAACCAATGTTTCGTAATTTACAGGATATTCTTCTTCTAAATCTTTCGATTCAAATGTATTCTGGATCTTACCCTCTTCATTAACCAGGACTCGATGAATCTTAACCTTCGCCATCTCCACGCCAACATCTTCCTCATTGATCGTTCCACTTAAAATATCTTTCCATTCCAGTCCAGTTAATTCATCCGCAGAAGAACCATCATCACGCTTTTCTGTCCATCCATAAGTTTGTCCATACGACTGCTCATAGTTTTTCGTTGCGGTATATCTGACTGCACGATTATACAGATTATCCATTGCCGTTATCCCACCTTTTGCGGAGGAAGAGCCAAATATTGTACTAAAATGACTCTGACGATAACCGGAAGTACTAAAAGACTGTACCGCTGCACTGTCATCATATACAACACCAGATAAAGAGAAAATCGCCACTTTATAAGTAATCGCAACCGGACAGTCATATCCTAACTCTACATTCGTTACTGCCTTAGATGATTCCATTCCAACAGCCGTCTGTGCCGGAAGTGTCATACTCGAAGATACTTTATTCTCCGATGTTTCACTATATTCCTTTGTTTCGGAATAAGCTGTAGATAATGCCTGTTCACACGTCACTTCCAGCTTTAAGGTCTGTTCTACTTCACCAAGAAGAGGAATTCCTCCCGAAAGTGTTGTTTCAGAACCGATCATCTGGCTATAAGAATAACTTTTTCCAGTTTCAAGAGTATTCGAGGTCGTCACAGAATTCGACTGAGTAAATTCCATTCCGACATCTGCTTCCTGTTTCGATTCATTCTTATAGTAGCTAAGTACCGGATTATTCTTCCCACTTGTTTTATATTTGACACCGGAAACATTATTATCTACTGCCTGCTGCAAAGAATCATACTTCTGCGCCTTTGTAACATATTCCAGCCCTTCTCCTGCAAGCACAGATAACTGGAAATCATAAAAAGCAATACCAAACGAATTGTAATTATATTTATAAGTCTTTCCTGCCCTGTCTACGCACGTCACAAGCGTATATAAAACATCCTGCGGTGTCTCATCATTAAGCTGGCTTAATGTATCATCTCCATCCGTTGCTTTCAGTACATCACTGCCACTGATTTTTCGATTAATCGCTCCCGCAATCTCATCTGCTGCCTCCTGGCGTACTTTTTTTAAATCCGTAGCATAAGAAAGCCCTTTCCATTTTGTGTAATCATTCTTTCGGCTTCCAACAGTATGTTCTGTTGTCTGCGCTAATGCATATGCCAGATCCGCGTATCCACTTCTCTCCCGGTTCGAGCTTCCTGTAAAGTTCTTCTTAAATCCACCGCCAGCATTCACTCTTGCTGTATAATGGCTATGCGTTCCATAAATCTGTTCTGCAAGAGAAGCCCACTGGCCAAGCACACTGTCGCTTCCATCAGCCATATCCTTCCCACTCTGTAAAACAGCCTGTAAAAAAGCAAGCTGATTGGTCGGATCGGTGCGCCCCGTCTTGCTGCCATCATGAATATCAAAATATGTCTTGCCATCAATCACTACTGACCGGATTCCCACGCGATTCTTTGCTTCATGTTCCGCACCATCTGCAAACCGGTACTGCACTCCCACCTTAGAAGCCGCCTGGGTTCTAATTGGAGATGCCAGACCAACTACGACCGGTATCGTAAGCATCACTGTAAGAATACCTGTTAACAACTGCCTTGTTCCTTTGTACTTCATACTCTCACCTCTTATTCTTATACAATATTTTTATTCCTGTTGTTTATGTGCCTTCCTGTCTCGAAGCCGAATACAAATCACCGTAAAAATAACGGATAAACTTCATGTTACAGGTGAGACGACGATTCGAGTCTCGAAGCCGAATACAAATCACCGTAAAAATAACTCCTGCCACAAAAGCTATTATACCAATAATCACATAAACATCTGCTCCATTCCGCAGGAGAACAGATCCATACCCGTCATTAACCGTAGGAATTCCGGATACATGTGCCATTTGAAGCAGGATTCCCATACATACCGTTAATCCAGCAATCAGAACTGTCATACTGCCAAGTATCCTTCTGTCATATCGATTGCGAAGAACATTTATCCGCCGGTGAATCTTGCACCGTCTGATCTCCCCTTGATTCATACCTTTCCTCCTTCCCCATTCTTTTTTTGCAAATGATACATATTTGCAAATCTTATTTACATAAAGACATATAAAAAAAAATCCTTTCACCTATTTTGAAAAAAATCAAAAATAAATGAAAAGATCTGAAAAGATTTTTAACCTGTTCTATATATTCTACATCGAATACTTATTCATTTTTATCAGCAAATGCCATCCTATGATCAACAGCAAGATCATAACAGACGGAAACAGATATCCAATCCATTTCCATATTCCATCTGCCGAAACAAGTAAATTAAAAATAGCATGAAAAGCACTACTAGCCCCAAGCAAACCGATTGTTCCTGTCACTTTCAAAAAACCCCGGCAAAATATATAAGCCATTCCAAAACCGAGCAAAATGCCACATAATATATGTAATGCCCCTGCTGAAATACCACGCACAAGCAAAATATCAAAATCTGCTGCTCCATTTTCCGTCAAATAACATACATTCTCAAATGTAGCAAAACCTACCGCAATCGCAACCGCAGCTCCGGGAATCCCCTTCCTTTCCGGTTCAAAAATCAAAAGATAAAACAACAGCGGAAGAAGCTTCATCACTTCTTCACAAACCGGTACGATCTCTATCGCTGCCACAACCGCATCTGTATGATAATACCCCATAAAAAAACTGCTGATATAGGCAGACAACACACACATTCCCATCCCGATACAGATAAACAGCATATATTTACGCATATCTCCCCGTATAAAAATCAATGAGAGGAAAAGCGGAATCGAAATACATATAAAAATATTCTCAATATACATCATCTCGGGACACCTCCCAAACTGTACATGGTAATAATAACATATTGACAATCGTCAAAACAAAATCAATCAGAAAATACAAATTAAACCTTGTATAGTCATGAATAAAATTCGAACTCACATACAGCACCACTTCTAGCACAACACACACAATCATACAGTAACATACCCCATGCGGCTCCTTCTCATACAAAATCCGGAATACAGCGATAAAAACAATCACCCCTGCCACCATCGCAAAAATACCGGTAGTAAGAAATACCGGTCCAAAAATTCCGCTCCACATAGAAGCAATCAGAACTCCCGCTCCACATATCACAGGAATCTTTGCAATCCGCATCTTTTTTATCCTGTACCGCACGATCTGATAGGTATGCATAAACAAGTAACTGGCAATCCATGAGATTTCCGACACATAAAACACCTGCGGTACAACGCCCCGAATCACAAGATGAAGCACAAAATAAAGCGTTCCCATCATAAAGCAGCTATGTACCAGCGCCAGTATAATATACAAGCGGTCTCTCTTATAAAACCAATATACCATATCTCCAAGCGCCGCAACAAAAAATACCGCTACCTGAAATACATTATCAATAATCTCAAAATTCATCTCTGTTCTCTTTCTCGTTCTTCTCGTTCTTTTTCTTGTTCTTCTTGTTGTTTTTTCTTCTCAGGCTGTCCGTCTGTTTCCATTCTGTACTGATACTCCCTCGTTCTGCGCTTATGTTCCTCAACCCTTCGCAAACGATACAACAATACCGTCACACATACGCCAAGCGCAAATGCTAACACACCCATACAAATATATCCCAATGCCTCATAATGCCCCAACATACTCGCCGTTCCCATCGTATAATCAATATTACCTACAGAAGCCTGCTTCACCACTCCCGGCATGAAACTTCCTATTCCGATAACAAGCATCAGACACAACGCTACACCACACACTAAACATACACTGTTTCTTACGTCTTTCCTTACACCGAAGCTCCAGTGTTCTTCTATAAATCAATTGCTGACGCTCTTTATTCGTCCGCATATGAAAACCCTCCTTGTTCTAAAATCTTCCTCAAACTCTTCTTTCCTCTATGTACCAGATTCGTCATCTGCTGTTCACTCTTTCCAAGAATCTTTCCAGCCTCACTATAACTCATCCCCTCTATACTCACAAGATATAACGCCTCTCTGTACTCTGTCTTCAACTTCGCCATCGCCTCATAAAGACAATTTTCCCTCTCATTTTGCAAAAGCCTTGTCTCCACCAGTTCTTCACTCGGCAATTCAAAATCCACCTCATCCAAATGCAAAAACCACAACTTATGTTTTTGTGTGTGACGAATCGTCAGATTTCTCGCTGTTTTATAAAGATAAGCTCGAAAACTCCCCTTTCCATCAATCGGACGCTCCTTCGCAAAAACCCTCGCAAACGCCTCGATCATCAAATCCTCCGACTCATGAATATCATGAATATAGCCATTTATATAATAAGTAAGTGCATCTCCATATCGGTCAACCAGTATGTCCGCACTTTCTTCCCTTCCCTCTAAGTACTCTCTGTAAGCCATCTCATCTGAAATCACACACATACCCCCTCGTATCGTAAGTGGCAGATAGCAAGTACCTTGACTAAATTTTGACCGCCTTTTGGCGGTCTTATTTTTTCTCTGGCTT
>OGQN01001384.1_pt1 | contig 19847 bp, 25 predicted proteins | sample 1553231 | NCBI WGS metagenome assembly OGQN01 (sample SAMEA2579950, study PRJEB22360) | human gut metagenome | biome: human gut; feature: human-associated habitat; material: faeces | place: Denmark | collected 2008/2010 | reverse complement strand
TCAAAAAAGACTGTTGAACAAAATATTTTTATATACTTTGTCAACAGTCTGAAAATAAAAAGGGTTAATCCCTTTTTATTTTTTCTATATAATATTTAGAATCTTTGTAAATTATTTTACCAGAGCTTAATAATCCAACACAATTTTTATCTTTAAAAATATTATCGATAAAAATATCCCACGAATACTGTTTACCATATTTTAAATAATTACAACAAATTCCCCATATAGCATTGGCGGAAATAAAGTGTATATTACTTTCTTTAACAAAATTATAAAATCTTAATGTTTTGTTACCAATTTTTCCAGTACAATATATGCTATCAATAGGAAAAAGATCAGTTTCTTTTCCTCCAAACGCTGTTAAATATAGGTAATCATCAGAATACTTATTAATTTCATCAGTATACTTTTTTTGTTGCTCTATAAATCTTTCGTCTTTCAATGCATCATCTAAAGATGTTTTTGTTTCAAGTATTAACATTTTCTTATTATTATTTATAACACAAATGTCTAATCTTCCATTTCTATTATAATTATCATTAAAAACAGGTATTTCTAACCCTATTCGACATTCTGTACTACCAATATTTTGAAGAATACCTGCTATCCATGGTTGAATATTTGAAGTTTCATCTATAGAAGTAAAGTATTCTATAGATTTATATTTACAGTTTATTATATTTTTTGCAGATGGTGGAGTAACGGGAACACCATTAAACATAGTGTCAGCATATTTACTTATTAAATCATCATTCCAGTATCTATTAAATTCTTTATACAATGTATTTGAAAAAATACAAAATAAGCAGGCAAAACAATTGTCTGTATATTTATTCTTTTCAAAATCAAATCCATTACATTTATTCAATATGGTATACTCGTTACATATGTTTTTAGATGAGAACATATTAATAAAACTATTTATACTATCGTATTTATTATATTTATAAATCATTTATATCACCTAAATCTATTAATATTTTTTTGCTATATCAATAATTTCTTGAGGAGCTCCTTCAAATAGAATACTTTCATTTATAGTAGATAATGGAATTAAATAGTCATTATTTTCTATTTTGAAAGGAATACCTGCAAGGAAAGCAATTTTACTTTCTGTCATAACAATATCAAATATATCATTACCATCTATGAAGAAGAAATCTTTATATTTTGACATAGATTTTATTAGCTTATTTATATTCAATTTTTTATTATGTTGGCTATATAGGTTAAGTATATAAACTATAACAAATCTTCTATTTAATATATTAGAATTATATTTCAAAGTTATTTTTCTTAAATCTTCTCCACCATTTTCTCTTAATGAGCCTACATTTTTATGCAAATGAGAATAAGATAATGGATTTTCAACGTAAGGCTTTAAGTTAATAAAATTATGATATAGAGTTGTTTTCTTGAATTTCCTTGTATTTAGTTCAGGACTATTCAAAAAATTTCTGTATTTTATATGGTATAAAGGCTCTTTTGAATTATCATTTATTGGTTCAATTAATCCAACACATACACACCAGCCAATAATTCTAGAAAGAGTTCTTGTATTGCTATCTTTTTGACTATCTGTTGATAGGTTAATAATACATTCATTACCATTATCTATGTATTTTAATTGTTCATCTGTATGAGGATAACCTAAATAAATTCCTGTTGTAGAAAAAATTTCAGGTAAATCTCTTATAATGTGTAGAAAACCTACTACTAGTCCATAAGACAAAACACCTTCACGTGCTATATTTTCCCATTCTATAGAATAGAAATTTGAATTAACCCATTTTTGACCTAGATGTGTTATTTTATAATTTCTTCCATTTTTTGAAACAAATCCTAAAGCTTCAAAAGAACCACCAATATCACTTACTGCTTTCGATTTTGTAGAGTCACTTATTTTGGATTGAGTGGCATAACATTTTGAAGTATTTAAAGGATTATTTAAAAAAGGACAACACTTTCTATCTATTATTTCAGTAAGTAATTGACAATATTTATGAACGTTATATATATCTTCAGTATCAAATTTTAAATCGTTTAAAGTGAAGGTGGTACTAGTGCCATATTTATAATATGCTGATTGTAAAATGTAATATAGGCATTCCAGCCTGCTACCATATTTTCTATTTAAGATGAGAGACATATTAAACCCTCCTTGTTAAATTTAAAAGTTCATTAATTGTTATAATAGATTCATCATTTTTATTAATAGAATTATTATAAACAAGAAAAATAGATTTAAATTCTAAATTACTATATAACAATGTATATTCTTTTTTTATATATTCTAATGAGCGATTATAATAATCATATTTATTAATATCCTTTAAAATTTTAACTAAAAAGACCTTTGAATCATTGATAATAACCAAGTCTAGTCTTTTAGATCTAAAGTTACCGTTAAAAAGAACTTCAGATGCAATTTTTAATGTAGAGTTCCACTTTTTTAATAACATTTGTAATCTATTGTAGTCAGAAAAAAATATTTTTTCTAATTTATTATTGATAGATAGATCCTGCTTTTCATAATTAACACATAGTAATTGACAAAATGTGCAAGTATCACATTTGTCTGTTAGTTCTAATTTGCCTTCATGAATTATTTGAGCATTTAAAGGACATACAGGATATTGTTCATATTTGAGTTTATTATTTAGTAATTCTTCAAAAGAAATATTTTTAATTATATTTTTTAAAACACAATCAGGGTAATCGATAAATTTACATTTTGAACAAAATTGCGCAAACATATATATCACTCCTACTATTATTATACAAAAATTATATCATAAAAAATATTTTTTGTCTAAAATAATCATATTTTGTAAAAAAAGATGAGAATAGTTTTTATTCTCATCTTTTATATTAATCTAAACATCCCATAACTAACTGAGAACCATCTACAAATCCATTTCTGTAATACTTTTCATTCCAGTAGCAAAGATAGTCCATAAAGTTTTTATCAAGTTGATCTAGTTGTTTCTGAACATATTTCTTATTTTGTTTTGGCACATTATTTAAAATTTTTTCAGCCAATTCATCAAAGTAAATACAATATTTTTTATCTTGAGGAGTCATATTGCAAAATGCAGTTTCCTCCCTAAATTCTAACCATTCCTTAATAATATCATCATTAACTTCTCTAAAATTATTCATAAATAAACCTCCAAATTATATAAAATTCAAAATGTCCCCAATTTGCAAATGTATATTTGAACATCTTGTGCGACAAGACTTTCAAAATCTTGGGGACAGAAAGGGGACAAAAGCCCTCAAAAATGTCCAAAAATCGCACAAGAGTTCAGTAAAAGAAAAGTGTTATAAACACTTAAATTTCAGTAAAAACTAAACATCTCAATAAACTTCAAAAATGGCTAATTGAATTCTCATAACCCGAAGGTCGATAGTTCGAGTCTATCCCCCCGCAACCAAAGTAAGATAATAACTCCTAGAGATTAGCTAGGAGTTATTATTATAGGAGGAAAATTATGAATAAAAAACAAAATTTTATGAACAAAATAAAACACAGAAGCTTCGGCTGTGTAGCTATTACAACGAGATAATTGCTATAGGTTGTAATAGTTAAAAGTTATAGCAAATATATCTCGTTATTTTTAAGAATTAAAAGATAAGGAGATATAAAAGATGATAGAAATAGAATTAAATAATGTAAAAAAGAATTTTGGTTTGAAAAACGTTTTAGATGGAGTAAGCTTTGAAGTAAAGACAGGAGAAAGAATTTCACTAATCGGAGAAAACGACTCTGGAAAATCAACTATTTTAAAAATAATTAGTGGTGATGAAAAACAAGATACTCGGCAATGTAAATATAAGAAAAGGTGCTACTATAGGGTACTTAAAGCAAATATATGAAAAAGAACAAGAAGATATAATAGTTGGAAATTACCTAAAAGAAAGCTTTAAATAATTTACTCTCATGAAAAACAGGCTAAGAGAATTAGAAAACGAAATGGCAAATCCAAATCAAAATTTAGAGCGAGTTCTTCAAAAATATGGAAGATTGCAAGAAAAATATATTGCTTTAGGAGGATATGAATTAGAAGAAAAATTTAAAAAGATTTGTTCAGGATTTAAATTTGATGATGATTTTTTAAAGAAAGAATATAACACATTAAGTGGAGGAGAAAAAGTGCAATTAAAAGGCAAAAATGGCTCTGGAAAATCAACACTTATAAAAATAATTTTGGGCAAGGATAATGATTTTAGTGGAGAAATAAAAATAAATCCATCAGTAAAAATTGGATATATTCCTCAGGAAATAAAGTTTCAAAATGAATCTGATACAATATTAGAGTACTTCTTGAAAAATTTTGGTGGCAGTGAAACACAGGCAAGAACAATTTTAGCTAGATATATGTTTTACGGGGAAAATGTTTTTAAAAGGATGAAAGAATTATCTGGAGGAGAAAGAGTAAGACTTTTAATTGCTGAACTAGTAATTAAGCAAACCAATTTTTTAATACTGGATGAGCCAACTAATCATTTGGATATTTCAACAAGAGAAATACTTGAAGATAACTTAAAGGCGTATTCAGGAACTATATTATTTGTTTCACATGATAGGTATTTTGCGAGAAAAATTGCGGAAAGAGAAATTGAGTTATAGTAGAATATTAAATTTATAATAAAAAGTAGATGAGAATATTAATTCATCTACTTTTTATCTGCTATAAATATTTTTCCATTATATACATTTGTTCTTCATTTAATTCCTTTTTGTTATTAGCATACTCATATCCTAGTTTGTGATAAAACTCACATCCAGTAATAGAGGCGGGAATTACCAGTTTTTTTGCAGGAATGGTTAAAGCAAATTTTTCAATTTCATTAATTAACATTTTACCTATACCTTGCTTGTGGTGAGCTGTGTCAACAAATACAGCCAGTATCCAATACTCTCCATTATCGTTATACCATGATTTATCAATGCTAGCTGTACCAACAACTTTGTGATTTTCTAAAGCTACAAAGGCTTTTGTTCTTTCAGGAAGAACTTTTCGAATTTTTTCAGGTGTAAATTCTTTAGAAAAGTTTTGAACAAATTCAATGCCGTAATCTTTTGAGTTTACTTCTAATAGGTTTTGTATAATAATTTTTGATATTTCTTCAGCATATCTATCTTCATATTCTATTATTTTCACTGTATTACCTCCTTGCATAAGATTTTGTTAAAAATTATTTTGATATATTATATCATAAAAATTTTAACAAAATAAGTGGAACAAACTAGAAAATTATGATAGAATATGAGATGAAAAGATAGGAGCATAAAAAAGGAAGGAAAAAGATGAAAGCTGAACTTGAAAAAATAGATAGAAAACTTAAAAGAATTAGAATAAAAAAGATGCCAAATACATTTTTAAGTATTATCAATAAAAAGTTTGATGAGGTAACAATTTCAAGATGTTTAGCATTTCTATTAAACCCGCAAAATACTACAACAAAGATCATAAAAGAATTGCTAAATGTTTCTAAAATTCCAGAGGATGAGAAGAATTTTTGTGAATTATTAGAAAATGAAAACACATATTTTGAAAACATAGAACTGGAAGAGGCTATTTCAGAGAGAAGTAGGATAGATATTAAGATTGAATTTTCAACTTTTGTAATAGTAATAGAAAACAAGATAAATTCTATGGAAAATGACATTCAATCAGTTAAGTATGAAAAAGATTTAGAAAGAAATATAAAACCTATAAAGTATATTTGTATTAAACCTAAATATAATCCTACTATAATGGTAAATGAAAAATTTGCACATGTTACATATAGCCAAATAGTAGAAATACTGAAAAACGTTACAAAATATGATTTAAAAGAACAAGAAAACTATTGCTTTATAGAAGATTTTATTAAACATGTGGAGGGATATTTAATGAATGAGGCACAATTAGAAATAACAGAAGATGTGGAAGTATATATTGATAATCAAAAAATAATAGATACAATGATTTCAAATTATAAAAAGCAATCTGAAGTAATAGCAGAAAAGCTGGAAGAAATAGTTAAACGTAAATTTGGCGAAAATTTTGAGGTATATACTAATAACAAATGGAAATGTATTCAAATTTGGAAGAAGAGCTGGACAAATGAACAGTATAGTGGTATACATTATGAGATTTTGTGGAACGAAGATGGAATAATTGGAAATAATGTTAAAATAATTTTTGCGATACATAATGAAGGAAAAACGAGAAATATATTTCCAGAAATCAAACATCGTACATTTAAAACAGAGAGTTATAGAATGAATGATTCAAAAAGTATTATTGAAAATTTGAACAAAATTGTTGAAGAAATGTATAAAATAGCAGAAGAGAATAATGAGGCAATAGATAAGGTAATTGGTAGTAGAAAAAAACAAGTAAAATAGACAGAGCTTAAAGAGTGAAGTTGTCAACAAAAAGTAGACACAAAAAAGCAGATGATATGGAGCAGACCATTAATGAGTCTGCTCTTCCAATTTAATTATTTTTTCTTATGTGAATGTTTTGGTTGCCTCTGTGAAAGTGCAGAACCAGCAATAGATTTTGTTCTTGCTGAAGATCTACCATCTCTTAAAACTTCTGAAGCTTTAGAAGCAATTCCTGCAGATGTCTTTTTACATCCTGCCATAAATATCACCGCCTTTCTAGGATTAAAATCCTTCCTCCATTTGACTTTATTCTAAAAATTTGATGATAAGCTAATTATAACAGATAAAACATAGAAAATCAATATTATTTTTAAAACATTTGCATAAAAAATACAAAAAAGATAAAAATAATATTGAAATCACTTGCATTTTTTGAAAAATAGAGTATAATATATAAAGAGAGGTGAGAGAAATGTTAATTCAATTTAGTGTTAAAAATTACAAATCATTTAAAGAAGAACAGGTTTTTAGTATGGAAGCAGGAACTGGTGATGAAAATATTGAGAATATAGTTACGCTCAATGAAACCAATGAAAGAATATTAAAAACTACAGCTTTATATGGAGCAAATGCATCAGGAAAAACTAATTTGATAAGTGCATTTTCTGCTGCAATAATGATGGTTAGATTATCAAACAATAGACAACCTGGGGAAAAATTAATGCAGATGGAACCATTTGCATTTGATGATAAAACAAAAGTGGAACCATGCGAATTTGAATTTATTTTTTATACAAATAATAGTAAATATGTATATGGTTTTAAAGCAGATAAAAATAAAATACATGAAGAGTATTTATATCAGTATTTTTCAGCAAAAGCGACCAGAATATTTGAAAGAACAGGTGAAGAATATAAATTCTTACAGTCTGATGAAGGAAAATTAAATTCAATTAAAAGTCAAAACCTAGAAAACAAATTATTCCTAGCAACTGCAACAACATGGAATTATGATAAAACAAGAGCACCATATTTATGGTTTGCAGAAATGATTGATACTTATATAGGAGGTAATGAACTTAATCCATTTTCAATAGAAGCTTATAATAATGATGATGAAAATGAAAGCCTAAAAAAATTCACATTAAAATTGTTGGAAGAAGCAGATATTGTTATTAAAGACTATAATATAGAAATAGAAGAAGCTGAAATGGATGCAAATATGATAATGCAATTAAGAAGCATGAATGTTCCACCACATGTAATTACACCAAAAACAACCATAATAAAAAGTATAACTATGTCTCATGAAATTACAAGTGAAAACGGGGAAACAAAAGTATACAACTTAGATTTAGCAAATGAATCTTCTGGAACTAAAATAATATTTGCAATGGCTCCATTGTTAAAAAATGTATTTGAGAGAGGCAAGATATTTGGAATTGATGAAATAGAAAGAAGTTTACATCCAAGTTTAGTAGAAATGATAATCAAATTTTTCCATAATTCAGAAATAAATAAAGGAAATGCTCAGTTAATATTTAATACACATGATACAAACTTATTATCATTAGATCTATTTAGAAGAGATCAGATATGGTTTGCAGAAAAAGATCCAAAGAAAGGTGCTACTGAATTATATCCATTAGATGATTTTTCAGTAAGAAAAACAGAAAATATTCAGAAAGGATATTTAAATGGAAGATATGGAGCAATCCCTTTTGTAGCCACAGGTGATAGCTTATGGCAGGAATGAGAAGATTTGAACAAAGAAGAAGAAATACTGAGAAAAGAAAAAGAAATCCATTTGTTATAATTGGATGTGAAGGAAAAAATAAAACTGAAAAAATATATTTTAATAATTTCAATAGTCGACAATGTATTATTAAATTTTCTAAAGGAAATAGCACAGACCCTATAGGAATTGTGCAAGATTTAATAAATTTTATCAAGAGCAATGAAATTGAATTAGAAGAAAATGATAAAGTTTATGCGGTATTTGATACGGATGTAGGACAAAATAAGAAACAACGAATAGAAGAAGCAAAAAGTTTAGCAGCAGAGAATGGGGTTGAAATAATAACTTCAACTCCTACATTCGAATTATGGTTTTTGCTACACTTCGGATTTACCACAAAAGTATTTGTTTCAAATAAGGCTTTGAAGGAGGAATTGGCAAGAAAAATACCAAATTATTCAAAGATCAATAATACATATTTAACTGTTAAAGATTTAACAGGACAAGCTATTGAAAATGCTAAAAGATTAGAACAATATCAATTAAAAGAAGGACAAGCATTAGACAGCGAAACTTGTAATCCATACACAGGAGTTTATAAAGCTGTAGAAGAATTAATAAATAGGAATAAAGAAAAACAATAAAAAGTATAAGTGGGAACTTTGAGACCATAGTAAATGAGAGTATCGAAAAGTTTGTGTAAACTTTAAACTTCTTATGATATAAAACATAAATATGAAAAAATTTATTTATGTTTTTAACAAAAATTAATATAAATGACAAATTTAAATTTGTCAAGGTATGATTTTTAAGCCTGCTGAAATTTCGATTTTAGCAGGCTTAAAATTAGCCTTTTTCAATTAGTCAATAATAACCCTATCTGGAAAATAAATATTTAATTCTGCCAATGTTACACCCAAATTTGCGTATCTACTAGTCCATTTTTCAATAATCATTTGAGTTGATAAATACATACCTTTTTCTAATGCTTGAACCGTTGGAAATACTCGTCTTCCTTTATTTAATCTTTTGTAACAATTATTTAAACTTTCTATTGCATTTGTTGTATACATAATTCTCCTTGTTTGTGGTCTATATTTGAAGAATGGCTGTACATTATCCAAATTATTTTCCCAATTTTCTAATGAAACTTTTCTTTTTGACCATTTTTCTTTTAACTCCTGTAAATTGCTATATGCTTCGTCTTCTCTTGATGCTGTATATATTAACTTCAAATCTTGTGCTAATTCTTTTCTATCTTTGTACGAAACATATTTCAATGTATTTCTAATTAAATGTACTATACAACTTTGAAATTCAGTCTTTGGATATACTGCTGCTATTGCTTCTTTTAATCCCTTTAAGCCATCTGCACACATTATTAGAATATCCTTTAATCCTCGATTTTTAAATTCATTAAGTACACTCATCCAATATTTTGCACTTTCTGAATCTCCTATGTAAAATCCAAGTATTTCTTTTTCTCCTTCCATTGTTACTCCTAATGCTATATATACGGCTTTTTTCACTACAACTCCATTTTCTTTAACACTAAAATATGTTGCATCTACAAATACTATTGCATATTGCTCATTTAATTGTCTTTGTTTCCATTCTTGTATTTCTGGTATTATTTTATCTGTTATGGCTGTTACCATGTCTAGACTTATTTTTACGCCATATATTTCTTCTATTTGGTCATGGATATCCTTATTTGACATTCCTCTTGCATACATTATTATTATTTTATTTTCAATGTTTGAAATATCTTTTTGTCCTTTTTCAACAACTATTGGATCAAAACTTCCTTGTCTATCTCTTGGAACATTTAACTATATATCTCCTTGAGATGAATGTATGGTTTTATTAGAATATCCATTTCTATAATTCTCGTTGTCATCTGTATATTCATTTTTTTCGTAACCTAGATGCTCTGTTAATTCGGCATTTAACATTTCTTGAAGTGTATCTTTGAATAAATTTTTCAATGCATCTTCAACATCACCAGCCGTCTTTAATTCATTACTACTTATGAATTCCTTAATCAATTTTCTTCTTTCTTCACTTATTTTTCTCTTTTTGCCATATAAAAAACCTCCTTATGACATTTATATAATATCATAAGAAGGTGTATTTTTAAACTTTACACAAATTTTTCTATATATTCGAAAAACAAAAGAAGAAATGACGTTAATTAAAATTTAAATTGTTGTTAATCCAAATCAAAAATTTATCTTTGGGTACAAGTTTTCTTTTACCAATTCTCAATATAGGAAATCCTTTGCTATCCATAAGTTGATATGAATTAGCTTTTGATATTCCTAAATATTTACTAATATCTTTTGCAGATAATACAGCTGGTAAATCTTCTTTTGCTTTAAAACTACTTTGCATAAGCATTCCTCCTTTCATAATTTTTGGTTAATGTACATTTCTAAAGTGGGTATTAAATAGAAATAATTAATGTAAAAAAACAATTGAGAAAATATCCTCTCACTTGTACAGTCACTTAGAAGGAAAAAATAAACCCTAATTTGAAAATTTCCTAAAATTTTTTTATTAATGTACAAAAGGTGAAAAATAATTTTCTCACTTATTAAAGTAATCTAGAAGGCAAATTTGAAGTCTAAATTGAAAAATTCATCTATTTAAATGGACAAAAGAACTTAAATTATATAACATAATAATTAAGAAAAATCTGTTATAAATAAAAGCGTTTTGGTTTAAAACATATACAAAAATAGAAAAATATGTTAAAATTGTAATATAAGTTTTAGGAGGAATATATGGTTAGAATAGTTGTTTTAAATGATAATAGAAAAAATAATCCACAATTAGAAAATGAACATGGACTTTCATTATATATTGAAGTTGATGGATATAAAATTTTGTTAGATGCAGGACAAACTGATATATTTAAGAAAAATGCTAAAAAATTAGGTGTAAATTTAGATGATCTAGATACAATCGTATTAAGTCATGGACATTATGACCATGGAAATGGTTTAAAACATATAGATAAAAAGATTCCTTTAATATGCTGTCCGGGATGCGATTGTTATAGAGTAAGTAAAAGAACAGGAAATTATGGAGGATTAAATCAAAAGGTAGAAGAATTATCAGAAAAGTTTGATTTAATACAAACTACAGAACCATATAAAATAACAGAAAATATTTTCTTTTTAGGTCAAATAGAAAGAAAAACTGATTTTGAAACAAAGAGTTTTCCAATGACAAAAGAAGATGGTACTGATGATGTAGCAATAGATGACACAGGGATTGCAATAAAGACTTCAAAAGGTTTAATTGTAATATCAGGTTGTGCACATAGTGGAATATGCAATACGGTTGAATTTGCAAAAAAAATAACAGGTGAAAGAAATATACTGGCAGTTATAGGAGGTTTTCACTTAAAGAATGTGGATGAAAGTACTTTAGAAACAATATCATATATGCAAAATAATAATGTACAAGGAGTTTATTTAGCACATTGTACATCAGATGAAGTTTGTCAGGAATTTGAGAAACGTATGCCATATAGAGCAAAAACAATGAAAGTAGGAGAAGAATATTCATTAGACCAAAAACAAGTAGAAAGAGAGATTTAAATATGGTAGATTTAGAATTATATAGAATATTTACAATTGTTGCAAACGAGAAAAATATAACAAAGGCAAGTGAAAAATTAAATATTTCTCAGCCAGCTGTTACAAAACACATTAAAAATTTAGAAAATGCTCTTGAATTAAGATTATTTAATAGAACTAATCATGGAATAGAATTAACTTCTGATGGTCAAAAAATATATGAAGAAGCAAAAGAAGCGGTAGAAACGCTAAATAGTATTTTTGTTAAATATGGAAAAAACAGAAATATAAATTTAGGAGTACATGTAAGTATGTACAAAATGTTTAGTAAAATATTAACTAAATTTTCTAATATTAATGAGAATATTACAATTAATATATCTGATACAGATTTAATAAATATGTTAGCTCCAGATTTATCTGATATGATAGCTAAACTAGAAAATGAAAAACTTGATATTATTATTTCAAAAAAAACAGATAACTATAATCATAATAAAATAGAATTTATAAAGGTTGGAGAAATTCAAGATATTTTGGTAGTTAATAATGATTCAAAATTATTAGGCAAGCAAATTGGAATTGAAGATATCATAGGTATGCAAATATGTTTGCCTAGAAAAGGGTCTGCAACAACCAATAATTTTCTCAAAGCACTAGAAATTGAAGAAGACAAATTAGTAAATGCAAAATATATTACATATAATGCCATGTTGGATATTATTGAGGATGATAATGAAATTATAGGACTTATAAGTAAGGAATATATAGAAAAAGAATTGAATAATAAAGAAATATCAGAGTTGACAACAGAATTTAAAATTCCACCGATAGAATATGGTGTATATATAAATAAGAAAAATAAGTTTAAAGAATTAAATCAATTAGTAAAATTTATAAGAGAAAATAAATAAGAAAATAGAGTTATAACCAAAAGTTATAACTCTATAATTTTTTTGTATTTTACATAACATTTGAATCAGTTTATAATATAATTAAGATAAATCGAGGAGGTAAAAAAATGAAAAAACATAATTCTATAAAATTTAGTAGATGTGTACCACTTCCTATCGGATATAAATTAGCAGTATGCCCAATATGTGGAGGTATACATTTAACAGGAACATTATTAAATGAAAGTGCAGATGAGCAAGATCCAGATATAATGTGTAAAGATTGCGGTAATATAATTAGTGAAGCCATAGTTTAGAAAGCGAGGAAATAATATGAATGAAGAACTAAAAGAAAAAATAAAAAATTTTGCCAAAGCAGATTACCCAAGAGTTGGAGAGCATATATCATTAATAGAGTGTTTAAAAACAATTACAAATGACCCTAGCTTTAAGTTAGAAGATGAATCAATAAGTGTATTAATTAATAATAGAGAATTTGAACTTTTGGATGTATATTGTCCTGATTTAAAAGAACCAAATTCATGTTTATGGTACGAATCAGCAAAGATATGTTTAAAAAAGGGAAACTGTGTTATTAAATATTTTTTTGAAGACACATCCGATAAAATAAGTTATGCAATCATTTATGAAGAAAATGAAAATGGTTATATTGAAATACAAGGCAAAAAATATAAGACAATTAGTATTTTAGATAAAGAGAATGCTAAAGATACAGCTAAAGCTAAAGATGCAGCTAAAGCTAAAGATGCAGTCTCACTAGACGATTAGCATAATTTGACCACTTTTTTGACCACAACCGAAACAAAAAACAATGGAAATAACGGGATTTGACCGCTGGTTCTCATAACTCTAAGGTCGTAAGTTCGAGTCTTACCTCCGCAACCAAAAGTTTTATTAGAGTCGCAAGAGATTGTAGGCTCTTTATTTTTACTCATTTTAAGTTACATAAAATGAATTTGGCACCATTTGGGCACAAATCTATATAAAAAGGTTTTTGGTAAACCTTGAATTTTCGATATTTATAAATATATTTGATTAAATTCTATTTGAAACAAAATAAAAAAGTTTCTGCTTAAATTATAAAATATTAAATTGTGAAATTAATTAAAAGTATTTAAGCAGAAACTATCATGTCTTGATTTACTTCTTTATTATTATAATTTTTCATAGAATTTTTTTCCTTTCAATTTTTTGTATAAATTTATGTGATAAGCATCTAATTGGCTTTAAAATATTTTTTTGTATCTTCCCTATAAAGAAAGATTATCAAGTTTATCTGATGCCTCTCTGTCCATTCTCGCAAATGCATGGGCATAGATATTTAATGTTGTAGATGTTTGAGCATGTCCTAATCTATTACTAACAGTTCTAACATCTAATCCTTGTGCAATAAGCAAAGTTGCATGTGTATGGCGTAAGCCATGAAATGTAATATGTGGCAAGTTTTTATCTTCTAGGAACTGCCTAAACCATTTTGTAATTGTATCTGGATGCATAGGAGAACCATTCCATTGTACAAATAATCGATTTGTATTTTGCCATTTGTCTCCTAATTTTAATCTTTTTTTTGATTGTTTTCTTTTGTAATCTTTTAAAAGTTTAGTAATTGAATCAGGGATTCTAATAACCCTGTTTGATGTTTCAGTTTTAGGATCTTTTGTATAGATACCAATAGAAGAAACATATTGACTAGCCTGTCTTACAGTAATTGAAGAATTTTTTAAGTCTACATCTTGCAATTCTAATCCTAAAACTTCTCCACGTCTTAATCCTGTGAAAATTGTTAAAAGGATAATGACTCGAAACTTTAATTCTTCACTTTCCAATGCCTTAATTAATGCAATTGTTTGTACATCATCATAGAAATTAATACTTGGATTTTTAGCTTTAGGTGGTCTTACCCTTGATGCAGGATTGTATGGAATCATTTGCCAATATACTGCTTGTTGTAACATAGAATGTAATAATCTGTGATGTTCCAGTACAGTTTTTGAAGATAACTTATGTTTAATATTTTTTCTAATATATGTTGATTCACTTAATTCTTGATATAAATACATTAATTGCATTGGTTGAATTTTGTCTAAATACATGTTGCCGAGATAGGGGAGAATCCTTGACCTTAACATACTTTTATATCTTTCATAAGTTTTAGGAGACAAATTTGGAATAGCATAATTGTTAATCCAAAAATCAGCATAATCTCTAAAACGCATCTTTTTTGCAGATAAGGCTTGTCCAGTTTCTATTTCTTATATAAATAATGCTAATTCTTTTCTAGCTTCATTTTTGTTTTTAGCTTGAACAGTCTTTTTATAGATAATTTTTTTGCCTTCTCCTGTGTAGCCACCAGAAACTCTTAATCTATATGAATTCTCTCCACGTTTTTCGATATTTCCTACCACACCTTTATCACCTCCTTTCATGTGGTAGGGAATAGCTATGAATTAAATATATTTAAATACTTCTTTTGGATACAGTATTTTGTTCTTATTTTTAAATTCATCAATATCAATCCATTTTGCAATAGTTTCACCATGATCATCTATTACCTTATATTCTTCTTGATAATTTTCATCAGATATTTCGATTGAGTAAAATAAAATCAATTCATGAGCTTTTTTTCCTTGATATGTAAAGATATTTTCTGATATTCCTAAAAAATTTTTAACTGTAATATCAACATTGATTTCTTCTAAAAACTCACGTTTTAAAGCTTCCTCACTTTTTTCTAGAAATTCAATACCTCCACCTAAACATCTGTAAAAAGTTTCATTTTTTACTTTATCAAAACCTTCTGAAACTAATAGCTTATTGTTTTTAATAGCAAGACCTAAAGCAATTGGTCTTATTTCTTTAAATTTGTCCACAAAAATTAAACCTCTCTTTCTCCTAAATCTTCTGAAAATCTTAATAAATATCCATCAGGATCTTGTACTAAAAATTCTTTATTACCTAATAATTTATTATCTTGTCTATACCAATTTTCTTCAATATCAAATGTTATTTCATAATTTGCATTTTTTAAATTGCTATATATTTGTCTTATATTATCCACCTCTAACTGAAAGTTTATTCCATTACCAAAAGGATAGGTAATAGGGGCAATATTCCATTTATCAGTAATATAAAATTCTTGTAGCATAAATTGAATTTCACCTAAACTTATAAATGCAAATTTGTTTTCTGGTCTATCATATTCAAGTTTAAATCCAGCAGTTTTATAAAATTTTAAACTATTTTCTAAATTAGTAACAGATAATTCAGGTATGTTTTTATTAAATTCTAAGTAATTTGGACTTCTAATTATTTCGCTAGTATAAAATTTTTCTTGAAAATCTGTCAGTAATTTTATTTCGCTATTAGTAAAAGATTTACTTTCTGGAGCTATAATTAATTTATCATCATCATCATCAACTCTATGAATCACTGCAATACATTTTCCTTTATACTCTTTCAATGGTTTATATTCTCCTAATACATAACAATCTAACTCTTCACCATCTCCACTTATTGTATTTGGGACATATCCATAATTAACTAAATAAATATGATCTGGATAATCTGGATGACTACTTCCTATAGGTCTATCAATTTTTACTTCTACAATTTTATCTAAATATTCTAAACTATTCATAGAATTATCCTCCTATAATCTTTCTGCAATTTTAAATCCTAAATCTAATATATTTCTTTCCATAAGTTCTTTTGAGCTATCATCAATTTTTCTTCTATCCCATTCAGTTCCATCTAATGTATCATCACCATATAAGAATTGATATATTGGAATATTTCTAAATTGGCTAACAGCCATTATTGAAGCGCATTCCATTTCAACGACAATACAACCATTTTCTTTTCTTTTTTTCATGTTTCCTGCAGTTTCTCTATAAATAGCATCAGTTGTCCATGTTTTACCTTTTACATATGGAATATTTAATTCATCAAAAATTGAACAAAGTTTATTTGCAGTTTTTACTTCAATATAATCGCTAGGTTCAACATAATGATAGCTAGTACCTTCATCTCTATAAGCAGCAGTAGGAATTATAAAATGTCCCTTTAAAATATCTTTATCTAAAGTACCACAAGTTCCATATATTAATATTTTTTTAGCGCCCATAGCAATTAATTCTTCAGCTGTTCCAGCAGTACCAGCACCACCTATAGTAGTTCTTGTTATTGTAAATTCTTTCCCATGAAAATTTAATTTGTAAATAGGAATAAATAAACCAGCATTAACATGACCTATAATTTTCATTCCATATTCTTCTTGTAAATAGTTGAAAAATCTTTCTTTAAAAATTAAAATAGCAACTTCTGGAAAATTCTCTATTTCATCTACCAAATTTTTAGGGCTTAGAATTTCTTTTGTTTTATTATCAAATGTATTAATTATACTCATATAAAAGCTCCTTTCAAACTTATTTTTTACATTTATGCTTACTATCAGGCAAATAAAATTTATTGCACTCAAAACAGTAATTTGGAATATTACCATTTTTTATATCCAAAAACAATTCATAATACATTAAAGAAAGTAAAGATTTATAAGAAATACTTTCTACAATTTCACCTGAATCAGTTTTTACAAAACGTTTTCGAATACCACCAGTTCTATAAGAAATTTGTTCTAAAGTTTTTTCTAACAATCTATTATCACAAGATAAGTTATAAACCAAACGGTGCATTTCTGATAAATAATCTATATAACAAGATATAGGTTCAAAATATCCTGTTATTTTATATTCTTCTAATATTGAATTAAAACTATCTTTTCCAGGAAAGTCAACAGTTTTAAAGTTTAAATCAAATTGAAATAAAGAAGGGTTATAATAATCTGTGTCAAATATTCCTAATTCAAATGGTTTAAAGATTGGAAAAGAAACATTAAACTTTTCATTTGTAGATTCATAAACTTCTCCAAAAAAACCATATTTACATGCAAAACTATAAATAGTTTTATAAAAAATTTCTCTATCTGTTGCATAAGAATTAATATTTAAAAACTTTAAATATATTCTTGAATTTTTTTCTTTTTCATCCAATGGATTAAAGAATATAATTTTAGAATCTTTGTTAGGACCATAAACTTCTTTACCAGTAAAAGAAGAATATTTTATGGGATTTTTTATTTTTAACCATAATGTTTTTTGACTAGGTAATATATCAATATAATCTTCTAAAGTTTTAAAACTATATTCACTAACTAAAGAATTAGTTTTTCCAGTTAAATATCCAACAGGTACATTAAAAAAGTTAGATAATTTATTTAAAACTTCAAATCCCGGTGTGGAATTATTTGATTCGTAATTTGCGATGATTGATCTTTTTTCTCCAATAGCATTTGCTAATGCTTGTTGTGTAATACCTTTATTTTTTCTTAAAAGCTTTAATTTTTCACTAAAATTTGTATTCATCATAAACACTCCAATATATTTTTATGAGAACATTATAAAACAATAATTTACATTTGTAAATAATTAAAACAAAAATACTTTAAAAATGTATTAACAAAAAACAAAAATATAAATAGAATGTTTTAAAACAAAACAGTAATGTTTTTGTTTTAAACAAATTAGATAGGAGGTGATTAGGCATGGATAATGAAAAATTAAATTCAAATACAAAAGAAAAAAGAGTTTTAGATTCAGTAGAAGCAGCACAATATTTGGGTATTTCATATTGGTTAATTCGTAAATTAGTTAGAGAAAAGAAAATACCATATTACAAAATTGAATCTAAAACACTATTTACAAAAGAAATTCTAGACAAATACATTCAAGATAGTCTAGAAGAACCAAAGAAAAAAGTAAAATATAGTTTTGATAATTTTTAAAATTAAAAATATTTTACTAAAAAGGTGGTGATTACTGATGAAAGGGGGAAAGAGATATTGGTTTAAGTTGTACAATAATTTTTTTGACAACGAAAAAATCAAGCAAATCAAAAGAAAAAAAGATGGAGATAGGCTTATTGTAATTTTTATAAATTGTTTAGTAATAGCAGCAAATTGTGAATCTGGAGGATATTTAAAAATAAGTGAAAATAAGTTTTTTACCATAGAAACATTAGCACATCATATGGGTAGAAATCAGAAAAGTATCAAGAATGCATTAGATATTTTCCAGGAATATAGCATGATAATACAAGATGAATATGGCTATAAAATTAAAAATTGGAATAAGTATCAAAACTTACAGGAGAAAGGGATAAAGGATAAAAAAGAATCCACGAAATTAGGAAAAAATGTGTATACAGAAAGAGAAAAAGAATTAAAAAAAGAAATAGAAACAGAAGGAGGTGAATTTTATGCAGAACAGAGTTATGGAAAAATCAAAGATTTTATATAGTATAGAAGAAATCTTGAAAAATGGTTATCCAATAAAAACAAATATACCTGAAGATACCAGATGTAAATATTGTAATAAAGTTTTAAAACCAAGAGGAATATTAAATCCAATAAATAAAACAATAAATGTATTTATAGAAAATGAAAAATGTAATTGTAAACAAGCAATAGAAGAAAGAGAAAAGGCAAAAGAAAAGTTACAAGAAGAATTGATGAAACAATATGAGAATTATAGAAAAGAAGAATACAACAAAAAAATAAAACAATATTATGGAACAGATTTTATAACAGCACAATTTAAACAAAAAACTTTAGAGAATTTTATTACAAATGAACAAAATTCAAGAACGAAATTAGCAGCAGAGAAATTTATATCAGATTTCAAAAACTTCAAGAATGGTATTATATTTGAAGGAAAAAGTGGAACAGGAAAAACACACATTTCAATGGCGATATGTAATGAATTATTAAAAGAAAATACGCCAATAATATTTGGAACATTAACAGAATTAGTAGATAAGTATGCTAAATTTTATACAAATCATACAGAAAGTGATCTAACAAAATTATATACAAAAGTAGATTTATTAGTTATAGATAATTTGGGACTTGAACCAATGAATGATTGGTTGTTATCTAAATTATTTACAATTATAAATGAAAGAATATTAAATGAATTGCCATATATTAATACAACAAATTATGACAGAGATAAGTTAAAACAAAGATTAAGCATACCAAACAAAGTATGTGAAACAACAAATTCTATAATATCAAGATTATATTTAAATATATATTCTGAGAGTATAGAAAAAGTTGTGTAAATAAATCCTTCCGTGATAAAATATAAAATATCAAGGAGGGATTTTTC
>OGQN01001352.1_pt1 | contig 20098 bp, 18 predicted proteins | sample 1553231 | NCBI WGS metagenome assembly OGQN01 (sample SAMEA2579950, study PRJEB22360) | human gut metagenome | biome: human gut; feature: human-associated habitat; material: faeces | place: Denmark | collected 2008/2010 | reverse complement strand
TCAGAAGCTTTAAATTTTCCTGTCTCGTCGTGATAATAATATCCATTAAACACTGTTCCATCTACAACAAAATGGTCGAAATAATGTATTGCCTGAGTGCAGTCTCCTGAACCGTCTTCATTCAGACAGTAAAATCCGTCACTTTTCAACATATATTTGCCATCACTGTTGGGAATAGGAAGTATCTTAGCTTCCTCTGTAACAGATGACAGGCTGCCGCCACTTTCTGATTCCGCCAATACAGTCAGAACTTCAGGCTTCCATAACAGGAGCCCGCTGTTGCTGCACCAAAATGCTGCCCCCAAAAGGACTGCCATTCCAGCTGCTTTATACAGCCATCTGGTTTTTTTGCCTTTTTTCATGTTATTCTCCTTTTAATAAGGGCAGTATAACCTGTTTCTGCTTTGTATGCAACCTCTTTGTTTTCCATAACATTTTTACAGGCTCTGGAATGTGTTTGAAAAGACTTTCTGCAAGATGTACGTCACAATTTGTGAGAGATTTTGTCCGGAATACTCTCCCAAAATTTTTGCAGCTGTGCTTCCACATTTGACAATGTACACGTTTTCCTGTCATTCCACTCCACCGGAAAAAGATTGCTGTATTCTCTCTGCCGGAACCGTTCATCCAAAAGGAGAATAACACCATGATCCTCCCTTGTGCGGATTACTCTTCCAGCAGCCTGCAGAACCTTATTCATGCCAGGGTACCTATAGGCGTAATCAAATCCATTTTCCCCATTTTCTGTGTAAAAAGAACGAAGAATTTCCCTCTCATTTCCCAACTGGGGCAATCCGGTTCCCACTAAAATGGCTCCAATCAGTTTTTCTCCCAGCAGATCGATTCCCTCTGAAAAAATACCGCCCATAATGCAAAAAGCTACCAGTGACTCCTGATCCTGTTCAAATTCCTGAAGAAACTCTTCTCTTTCCTGTTCCTTCATAGAGCTGTTCTGACAGATACACTTCACCCAGTTTACAGAAAATTCTTCTTCGTAGACTGCATAAACCTCTTCCAACATTTTGTAAGAAGGAAAAAATACCATATAATTTCCCTTGTGCTGCCATACCGTCCTCGCTATATATTCCGCAATTTTGTGATATTCCTCATATCCCCTGCGGCTATATAAGGAACTTACATCGCCGGCATTTAAAATACAGCGGTTCTTCTGTGAAAACGGTGATTCCACGTAGATTCCATAATCGTCCTGCCTGTTGCTGAGCAATTTTCTGTAGTAGCTCATGGGCAGCAATGTAGCAGAAAAGAATACGGCACTGCGGCCTTTCTTCAGATATTCCCCCAGGTTCACTGCCGGATTTACACAGAACAGTTTCAGGCGAAACAGACCATCTTCTCCATTCTCAGCATAAACTACATAGTTCTCGTCTATCAGTTCTGCAATATTCAGAAAATTGCGAATATCAAAATAAAACTTTCTTACTTCATCTTCCAGTTCCACATCCTTATGTGCTTCCAGAAAAGCATCAAATTCTCCCTGAACCTTTAAAATCGTCATAATTATGGAACCCGTGCCTGGGAGAACGAGGTAATTTCCACAGTCCACCTGTAGTTCTTTCAGCTGTTTATCCAGCTTTCCAAGGGAGCGGTAAAGCCGGGGTGCTCTCTCCTTCATAGCTTTTCGAACCCGAACAGCATCTTCCCTGCAAATAGAAGCGCTGTACATCTCTCTTCCCCGTTCTGCCAGATTATGAGCTTCATCAATGAGAAAGATATAATCTCCACCTGCACCTTCCCCGAAAAAACGTTTCAAATGAACTGTAGGGTCAAACACATAATTATAATCACAAATTACAGCGTCCACCCACAAAGACAGATCCAGACACATTTCAAAAGGACATACCTGCCATTTCTCTGCCTGCTCCCGGATAGTCTCCCTGTCATATCTGCTCTTCGTCGTCCACAGCTCATAGACAGCGTCATTGACCCTGTCAAAATGTCCCCTGGCGTAAGGACAATGTACCGGATCACACTTGGTTTCGTCCATAAAACACAGCTTCTCCTTGGCTGTAATGGTCACCACTTTGTATTTCATTCCCTTTTCCCGCAGCACCTCAAGAGCTTCCTGAGCCACTGTTCTTGTAATAGTCTTGGCTGTAAGATAAAAGATCGTCTCCCCTTTCCCTTCGCCAACAGCACGAACTGCCGGAAATATGGTAGACATGGTTTTTCCTACGCCGGTAGGTGCCTGAATAAAAATCTGACGACTGGCTCCAATTGCATGGTAAACACTGCTCACCATCTTTCTCTGACCTTCTCTGTAGGGAAATGGAAATTCCAGGCTCTGAAGAGAATGATTTCTCTCTTCCTTCCATTTTTTCTGATAACTGAGCCATTTATGATATTCATCCAGAAGTTTCTGGTACCATTCTTTCAGTTCCTCTATGGAGATCACCTCCCGGAACCTTTTCACCACTTCTGTCTCCAGATTGGCATATGTCATCTGGATTCCAATCTTCGACAAGCCTTCCTGAACACCGTAAATATAACCATAACACATAGCCTGAGCCTTATGAACCTTCACAGGCTCTTCCATCTGTTCCACATTTCCATATATTCCTTTAATCTCATCGATCCAGACAACTTCATCTTCTGTAAAAATTCCATCTGCACGACCTTCTAACCGAATGTCCAGATCCTCATAGCTGCAATTCATCCGCAAAGCAACCTCTGCTCTGTAGTCTCCGCCCATTTGTTTCTGAATCTTCCGATGCAGTCTGCTGCCCTTTAACATAGCATCTTTGTCTATAGTACCTCTTCGGTTATCAAGATCACCACTCTGCAATATAAACTCCACAAGATTTCTTACTGATATTCGTGTTACCGGATTGTCCATTTCCAATTTACCGCCTTTTACTGGTCTGCTGCCTTCCAAACAAAGATACCTTATCTGTAAGCATTATAACACGAATTTTACTTATCGGCCTATCCTTTCATAGAAAACTCCGGCATATTACTCCGAAAATGCAAAGCAAGCATCTGCTTCTGAAGTTTCTCATTTCTCCTTGCTTCAATGGATATGCTGTCACAAAATGTCTGCCACAGTTCCTCGTACTCTCCCATATCCCCTACGGCGCTCCCTGGCACCTGTATACGCACCCCTTTTCTCATGACGCACTCCTTCCCTTTCTCATGGCACAACGCCTTCTGCCTCTTCTCATCGTAGATTACCCAGTTCTCATTGGGAAAACGATTGGAAAAATGAAGAGCCATAAGAGACAGGATATCATTCCCCGGCTGGATCTTCGCCAACAGAAATCTTCCGCTAATCTCTCTGAAACGGACAAACCCAAAATAGTGGTGATATTCCCTTTTCACACAGAGTGCCAGTTTCGCAACTCTGGATACATATGGATCTGCCAGTGCCTCCATCACACGTTTTTCACATCTGCCTCCCCCAAAAGCCCGGTGCAGCACATAATAAATGGCAGTTCCCCTGTCTTCATCTGCTGAAGCTGCCGCCAGACAAATCTGTTCGTAAACCTCGCTTCCCAGTCTCATAAGAATCGTCCTCATAACCTTACCAGCCTTACTCTGATCCGTAACAATTTCCCGATAAGAAGTGAACAATTCCATATTTACAGGAAAACTGGTCTGAATGCTCACTTTACAGCCGCCTGCACACTCTTTCCATCCATCATAGACAGCAGAAAAAATCCCCTCCATAGAATCCTCACATACCAGGATTCTTTTCTCCTGATTCATATAGCTCCCACCTTTCGCTCCACATGATTCTTCGTATTTCCTGTATACAGTCTTCTGCTCCCCATCTCATCTCCAAAGAGGGATAATTGCTGAAATGCAGCTTCATTCCCACGCCTTCGGCAGTTCTCTTCAGATAGAAGATTACGGGTAATATAGGCTTCCTCTACCCTGGTATTGTACATCATGCGGCCATTACAGGTAATAAAATATAAGGCACGCTTCAGAACCACACCAATCCTCTTCAAATCTGCAAATTCCAGGGAATGGGTTCTCCTGGCCCCAATGATTCTTCTGGCAGAGGTATAACCGATTCCCGGTACACGAAGAAGTTCATAATAATCTGCCTGGTTGATCTCTACCGGAAAAAACTCCAGATGTGACACTGCCCAGTCTGCCTTGGGATCCAGAAGAAGGTTAAAATCCGGATGCTTCTCTGAAAGCAGTTCTGAAGCCCGAAAACCATAAAACCGCATAAGCCAGTCTGCTTGATAAAGTCGGTGTTCTCGAAGAAGAGGCGGACCTGATAAGGACATAGGCAGATCCTTATCTTCATTTACGGCGACAAAAGCCGAATAAAAAACTCTTTTTAATGCAAAGTTCTTATACAAAGATTCTGCTACTGACACGATCTGATAATCGCTCTCCCCCATAGCTCCAATAATCATCTGGGTACTTTGACCGGCTGGTACAAACTTAGGGGCATGACGGTACAGAACCAATTCCTCCTTATTCTGATCTCGCTGCTGCTGAATCTGCTTCATGGGGCGAAGAATGGTTTGCCTGCTCTTATGCGGTGCCAGTTTCCTAAGCCCGTCTGCAGTAGGAAGTTCCAGGTTCACGCTCATGCGATCTGCCAGATACCCCGCCCTGGCGATCAGTTCAGGAGCAGCACCTGGAATGGCTTTCAAATGAATATATCCCTGAAAATGATATTTATTACGAAGAAGATTTACTGTACAAAGCAGTTCTTCCATAGTCCTGTCCGGACTTTCCTTTACTCCGGAACTTAAAAACAGTCCTTCAATATAGTTCCTCCTGTAAAATTCCATAGTCAGACGACACACTTCTTCTGGGGTAAAACTGGTACGCACCACATCATTGGAGGCTCTGTTTATACAGTATTTACAGTCAAATACACATTCATTTGTATAAAGGATCTTCAAAAGACTGATACATCTGCCATCCTGAGCAAAACTATGACAGATTCCAGCAGCAATGCTGTTTCCCATGCCCTTTCCATCTCCCTTTCGATCCACACCACTGGATGTGCAAGCCACATCATATTTCGCGGCATCCGATAAAATCTCCAGCTTCCGCTTCAATGTCATTGATTCCTGAATAATCATCCCGTAACAAAGCTCCTTTTATGTAATCTGTGTTTCGCATTCTTTATTATCCTCAATTTCAGAACGTTTGTTCTTGTTTCATTTTAGAACATACGTTCTATTTTGTCAATATCATAAAACGGCACGAAATTTTTTCTATACAAAAAGAGCCATAAATCAAAGATTAATTCTAACACTACCTTTGATTTACGGCTCTTATCTCATTCTTTTACTATTAAAGCTCCCGGACGACAGCCAGAAATGGTACATGCTTACATCAGCAAATTCCTGAATACCAGACGTTCTGAATGTATGAGCAGATTTTCATATATGTGAATGCTGCCGACAGGCGACCTATCCACTCAATTTCAAATCTGTGTCAGCACAAAAATATCATAAATTGCTTTCACTGCATTTTCAAAATCACGGTTCTCCACGCCGATAATAATATTCAGCTCACTGGAGCCCTGGTCAATCATCTTGACGTTTACATTTGCATGTGCGAGGGCAGAGAAAATTCTTCCGGCTGTACCGCGGGTGGATTTCATTCCACGTCCTACAACTGCGATCAGGGCAAGGTCAGATTCCATTTCCACAAAATCCGGCTGAACCAGGCGATGGATTCCCGCAATTACCTGCTGCTCCTTTTCTTCAAACTCATCCTGGTGAACATATACTGTCATGGTATCAATACCGGATGGAACATGCTCAAAACTGATTCCCTGGTCTTCAAATACCTGAAGCACTTTTCTGCCAAATCCGATTTCACTGTTCATCATGGACTTCTCAATGTTGATAGAACAGAAACCTTTCTTTCCTGCAATACCGGTTATGGTATATTTCGGCTTGCGGCAGGTACTCTCCACAATAAAAGTTCCCTTATCCTCCGGACGGTTGGTGTTGCGGATATTAATCGGAATTCCCTCTTTTCTTACAGGGAAAATAGCATCTTCATGAAGAACAGTAGCTCCCATATAGGAAAGCTCACGAAGTTCACGGTATGTGATGGTCTCAATCACAGCCGGATTCTTTACAATTCTCGGGTCTGTTACAAGGAAACCGGACACATCAGTCCAGTTTTCATACATATCAGCCTTAATTGCCCTGGCAACCAGAGAACCAGTCACATCAGAACCACCTCTGGAAAAAGTAGTCACAGTTCCATCGTCCTTTGCACCATAAAAACCCGGCACAACTGCATTCTCACATTTGGAAAGACGCTTGTTCAGAAGTTTGTCTGTCTTCTCTGAATCCAGATTTCCGTTTTTATCAAAACGGATCACCTCTGCTGCATCCACAAATTCATAACCAAGATAAGCAGCCATCACTTTGCCGTTCAGATATTCTCCACGGGAAGCGGCGTAATCCCTGCCAATCTGTGCTTTAAAATTCTCTTTGATCAACTGGAAATCCTCTTCCATGGAAAGAGCAAGACCAAGCCCTTTAATAATCTCATAATAACGAGATTTGATTTCTTCTAAAACCTTTTCAAAATCACCGCCATTTGCAGCTGCGTCATAACAGCTGTAAAGAAGATCTGTTACCTTCGTGTCCCCGTCAAATCTCTTACCTGGTGCAGAAGGAACAACAAAACGTCTGCTCTCTTCACTTCTGATAATATCTCCGACTTTTTCAAACTGCTCCGCATTTGCAAGGGAGCTTCCGCCAAACTTTACAACTTTTCTCATAATCCTTATGCTCCTCAAAAACTTTTTCTCCATTTTATGAAAAAATTCGACTTTTTGCAAGGGTTTTTTCGATTTAATTCGTGAAAGTGTTAAATACCTCCAATACCTGCAGCTGTTCTCCATCTACTTTAAAATGAATATCCCAGGATCCAAAAGACATTCCGTATTTTCTTTCAGGGTCTTTCTGATACCCAGGTCTTGGATCGTTTGCAAGGACAGCCAGAAGTGCTTCTCTTTTTTCCTCTGGAATCTTCTTCAAAAGCTTTTCCGGAAACTCTACTTTCAGCTTATGATCCTGAATCTGGTCGGTAAATCCGCCCGCTGCTTCCGGATGGCTGTCCACGTAAGCCAGATAGGGCTTTATATCATAAATAGGTGTTCCGTCCATAAGATCCGCTCCTGATACATGAAGCACCGGTCCATACTTTTCAGAAAACTCTACGTTCTCCAGCCTTACACTGGAAAGTCCTATGGGATTTGGACGAAAAGGAGACCTTGTAGCAAAAACGCCCATTCTGACGTTTCCCCCAAGTCTTGGAGGACGCACTGTAGGAGACCACTCCTTGCGGACAGCCTGTGAAAATTCCCAGATCAGCCAGATATGAGTATACTCTTCCAGCCCTCGAAATGCCTCATGGTTCCGATATTCCGGTTCAAAAATAATATCCGCCTTTAGTTCCTGTATTCTGCCGCTCTGATGGGGAATTCCAAATTTCGTTGGAAAATCACTTCTGATATGAGCAATTACTTTCATTTCCATTGTTTGTTATACCTTTATCAACCTTTATATGTGCTCTTCTAAACCCACAGATATCATCTATAAACAGCGAATCTTTATTCCTTATGTCCGCCGCTTTTTTCTTCCTCCTTGATTTCCCAGTGAAGCAGGAACGTAAGAGCTGCACGAAGAGCAATAATTCCGGCTACAATTCCGATTTCCTTCCACTCACGTACCACTACAGTACGAAGAATCTCACTTCCCATTTTAAATTCCAGTCCCATGGCAAGTCCCCTCGCCAGATAGACACCAGTATCTCCGGCATGTTTCAGCCATTTGATAAATCCGGTAATTCCACTCCAGATAATAATGGCAACTCCAATAAACTCAAAAATTACAATGGCGAAACCAGCAATATTCTCCAGAACCCACTCCATAATTCCAGTTATGGTCGTCATCATAGGTACCTCCTTTTTTCCTGCTGACAGGATACCTTTTCTTGCAGAATGTATTTTCATCGCTGCACAACCTGTAAACAGCAACAGTTTTTTATTTTTGCTCCAGCCAGGTCACCACTTCTGTGTGATCTGTAAAACAGAACATTTCCACAGGCTGGATTTCTTTAACTATATAGTTTTTTCTCGTAAGGAAATTAAGGTCTCTTGCAAGTGTTTCCGGGTTACAGGAAATGTAAACAATTTTCTTCGGAGAGAGTTTTATTACGGAATTCAGGAATTTCTCGCTGCTGCCTGAGCGGGGAGGATCCATAAATACCACATCTGCCTTTTCACCAGCTTCTGCCATTGCCTCCATAAATTCACCGGCATCACCCTGGCGGAAAGATATGTTTACCACCTTATTCTCTCTTGCATTGATCCTTGCATCCCTGACTGCATCTTTATTCAGTTCCACTCCGACCACTTCTCTTGCCTTACCAGAAGCTACCAGACCGATAGTGCCAATTCCACAATATGCATCAATGACTTTTTCTTTCCCTGTCAGCCCTGCAAATTCCACAGCTTTTCCATAAAGAATTTCGGTCTGCACTGAATTTACCTGATAGAAGGATTTCGGCGAAATACGGAAGGATTTTCCACAAAGGGTATCACGGATAAATCCCTTGCCATAAAGCACGATTTCCCGCTCGCCAAGAACCATGCTTGTATTTTTGTCATTAATATTTAATACCACAGTACTGATCTCTGGATGAACTTTTCTTAATGCCTTCACAAAGTTATTTTTGGATGGAAAAATAGGAGAGGCGACCACCAGTACTACCATTACCTCACCTGTGGAAAAGCCACGGCGCACCAGTACATGGCGCAGAAGTCCATATCCGGTATCCTCATCATATGTTTTGATCTTAAAAGACTTCAGCATTCCCCGAATGGTACGGATGATTTCCTGACTCTTCTTATCCTCAATCAGACACTGTTCAATAGAAACCACTCTGTGGGTACCAGCCTCATAAATTCCAGAAATAATATTTCCCTTCCTGTCACGGTCAAATACAGCATGAACTTTATTCCGGTAAAAATAAGGATCTTTCATTCCAATTACCGGCTTCACATTCCCAAACTTCTTCAAAAGCCCCTGTACCTGATTTTGTTTCTTTTTAAGCTGTGCGGAATAAGGCACACCCTGATACTGGCACCCACCGCACTTTTTTGCGTATGGACAGACTGTCTGTGTTTTTTTCTCTTCCATAAATTCTCCCTTATCTTTATTTTGCTTTTCGTTCTTCATAATATCTGACAAGCTTCAGCGCCGCCAACGCACTAAAAGTGCCTACAAGGGCTCCAGCCAGCACATCTGTAGGATAGTGTACTCCCACGTACAATCGAGACAAAGCGATCAGTACTGCCAGGACCATGGCTGCTTTTCCCCATTTTCCAGGAAAGGCTTTATAATATACGCCTGCACAGGCAAAAGATGCGCAGGTATGACCTGATGGGAAAGAATAGTCCTTCAGCCTGGCAACCAGAGGCACAAGTCCCTCCACAGAATCATAAGGTCTTATACGCGCTACCAGATCCTTAAGGCATAAATTCGTAACCACTGCCCCTATAGCCAGTGCCAGAAGTGCGGTCACTCCTGCCTTTCTTGTCTTTTTAGGAAAAAGAAAGAGCAGCCCCAAAACAATCCAGAACCAGCCTCCGTCTCCCAGAAAGGTAATTCCCTTCCACAGCCAGGTAAACAAATCACTTCTTAAATACTGTTGTATAAAAAGCAGAATCTGTGCATCAATATTATGTATCCATTCAAGCAATTCCACTTATCCTCCACCCGCTTTCAATTCTGATTGCTGTCTATATACTTCTGTAATTTGTTTTTTATAACGGTTCAGCAGACAGTGTGTAACTGCGAAGGAACTCAACAGCTGCTTTACTTTGTCATTATAGCGTAAAAGACGGTTCGTGTGGTGCGAACCGTCTTAATTTCTTTTTTTCTTATTCACCTGCGTGATACAGGATCTGCTGAAGATATTGCCGATTCTGCTCAAGATCAGGAACCAGAACCTGCATGCCATCAATCGTCTGAGGTGTGTAAGCTCCTTCCTCCGGAATCCGGTACGATGCAATTTCATCTGTACCAATATTCATTACATCCATGGCATATCCTGTTATATCCCACAAAGAAAGATCCGTAGTAACCATTGGAAGAACATCCTTAACCAGACCTGCAATATCAAAAACTCCCAGATCTTTTATCTTGGCAAAAGCAGCCATAAGTACTTCCTGCTGCCGCTCTGTTCTCCGATAATCGGAATTTCCAATAGAACGGTTGCGGGCATGGATAAGTGCCTGTTCTCCATCCAGATGATTCATGCCCTCCTGAAGATTCCAGTCACTTCGAAGGGGCTGAGGATAAAGAACACTCTGGTCTCGTCCGCAGATATAATCTGCTTCCGCCTGAGTCAGCTCCAGATCTATTCCTCCAACCTTGTCAACCAGAACCTGGAAAACTTCAAAATCCACTTCCACATTTCCATCTATCTTTACTCCGAAATTTTCTTCCAGAGTCTGGTCCAAAAGATCCATTCCTCCATATGCGTAAGCCGCATTAATACGAGTAGTCGAATATCCAGGAATGGCAACATAAAGATCTCTCATAAAAGAGGTCAGGCTTACAGTACCCTGATCCTTGTCCAATGTGGCAAGAATCATGGAATCGGAACGCTGACGGGACTCTCCCTCTCTTTTGTCCTGTCCGATCAGCAAAATACTCTTGATATTGCTGGTGGCCGCTTCAGCATCCGTATTCTCTGCCTTTACTGTATATGCAAACGCTGTACCCACAGCCGGGCTTTCCAGAAACAACACCGCGCCAAGACAGATAAGGGTCTTCTTCCATATGGTAGATCTCATATATTTGCTCCTATGTACATGTGCATGGTCAAAAAGGAATCTGTCTGCCGGTTCTTTCATAACCAGCAGTCGCTAATGATTACTGTTCACTCCGTTCACAGTAATCATTATTTTACTACAATTGTCAGAACAGCTCCGTTTGAAGCATTGCCATTGGAGTCAACAACATAATAAGTCAGTTCATAAGTACCCGGAGTATTCACATCAACGGTTCCAGTGATCTGAATCTTACGATAAAGATCACTTGTTGAATCTTTATCGTCCTGAATGTCTTTGACATAACTCAATCTGTCAATCTGTGTTCCCTTGGCAATTTCAACGTAGTAAGTATTCAGATAAAAACGCGGATCCTGAGGGTTCAGCTGGTCAATCTTTTCTTCTTCCCTTTCCTGCGCTTTTTCTTCTTCTGTCATTTCTGGTTCTTCTTCATCTTCTGAATCAGTCTCATTTTCATCCTGCAGGTCTTCATCCGTATCTGCATCTGTATCTGTATTGTCAGAAGAAGTTTTGGTTTCTGAAGTAAATCCCATAAGATTTCCCTCGGAAGTCATATGATAAGTTACCTTTGTTACATTGTTACTGTTATCCTTTGCAACATAAACAACTGTAACTTCATCCCCTTTTTCATTTGGATAAACATTCTCAACTGTCAGGCTGGATGAAACATCTCCATCTCTGTCGTCAACAGCTTTTACCCCTTCCAGAAGATCTTCCGTTGTCATATCCGAAGTGTAGCTGTTTTTCTTGCTCTCTGCAATGGTAATTTCCGGTCCCTTGCGATCCTGCCTCATATACAGCCATCCCAGGATTCCGGTCGTTCCTATTGCCACTGCCGCCATTAAAACAATCAACCATTTACGCATATCTGCAGCTCCTTATACTCAATTTCATCAGCGACGTTTTCTTGATTTCTGTTTCTTGGATCTGCTTTCTTTCTCTGAATATGGAATGCTTCCCAGAACAGAAAGTCCAAGATAACGCTCTACATCTTCCTCAACCTTGATCGTATCATTTGTAAGATAAATGATGATCACAATCGCCATTGCAATGATAACACCTAAAAGTCCACCGATCACACCATTCTTCGCAAGGCTTGGGCTGGCTTTTTCACTTGGGATGTTTGCGCTGTCAACTACGTTAACCGCCTCAATATCCATAACTGACTGAATGTGCTCTGCTGCCATATCACGGATAGCATTGGCCATCTCGCTTGCTGTATATGGATCTTCATCAGATACTATGATCGTTACAATACGGCTGTCTGTAGAAGTATCTACCGTCAGTTTGCCAAGCAGCTGCTGATAGGTAATATTAAGATTCAACTGTGCAATTACACCTTCAAGAACTGTACGGCTCTTAATAAGTTCCGCATAGTCCTTAGTCAGCTGTGTACTGGTCTGCATATCTGCACTGGTCAGTGTATTGCTGTCCTGTTTATTCAGTACCATGATCTTCGTAGTAGATTCATACTGTGGAGTGATAAAAAGCATTGTTCCGATAATAGAAATCACACCCAGAATGATACCGGAAAGAATAATCACTCCCAGCCTGCTAAGAATCAGGTGAAAAATCTCACCTAAATCGATTTCAATTTCATCGTTATTATTTGTAACCTGATTTTCCATTCTTCTTCTCCGTTACCCTGTAATTTTCTTTACTTTTTCTAAACAGATACATCGTTTCCAACGACATCCCATATATAAAAGTCAAAATCTCTCGTTATTTATAATGCACTCCGGATTGCTGATAAAAATCATATCCGCGTAATCCGTACCCATCATTTTTTCAATTTTGTCGTAACATTTGCCAATGTGAGGTGTTCGTTTGGCCAGATCATGACCGTCAGACCCTACAAAATCCAGCATTTCTTCTTTAATTACTTTCTTGCAGAAACGCTTGATCATAAAGCCATCCTCACCAATAATACTGTCCGCATTCATCTGAATATAGGCACCCATATCCCTGAGTTCATCAATAAAATCCAGACCGTTTTTTACTACCGAATGATAGCGTTCTACGTGTGCAATAATAGGATAATAGCCCTTCCGGATCAATGCCTGCACCCGTTCCCTGATATAGGACTTTTCGTCTGAAGTCCGAAACTCCGTTAACACATAACGGGAACCTGACATGGTAAGTCTTTCCCCTTTTTTCAGACAGTCTGTCATATCCATACTGGAATGAAGCTCGCAGCCCAGATACATCTGAATACCGTCTTCTCCAATCTCAGCGGCAGCCTTCCTCACACGAAGGAACTGCTTCTTAACCTGTTCCAGAGACGGCTCAAACATATCATATCGAAAATGCGGAGTGGCAATAATGTTGCGGACACCGTCATCATATTCCTTCTGGAGCATGCGTACAGATGTCTTAAGATCCTTCGCTCCATCATCTACTCCCGGAACAATATGACAGTGAATATCATAAATACCTTTCATTCGCTTCGCCCATTTCCAATCTCTTCATATAACAATCTCGAATAATGCCGAATCAGTATTTTCCGTATTCTCCGTACTTGCCATATTTGCCATATTTACCATACTTACCGTATTTACCATATTCCTTAGTATCTACCTTGTTCAAAATCGCACCGATGATCGGACAGTTGGTCTTCTCCAGCTGACCCTTGATCTCCTGTACAAAATGGTAGCTGATACTGCCGGATTCGATTACAATGACAGTTCCATCGCAGGAATCCGCCACAACTGCACAGTCGATTACTCGTCCAAGAGGCGGTGTATCTACGATAATGTAATCATATACATCTCTTACAACACGGATCATGTCTTTAAACTGTCTGCTTCCTAAAAGCTCTGCCGGGTTCGGCGGTACAACGCCTGAAAAAATAATGTGAAACTTGGGGAGATTAGTTGCGCAGATAACGTCCTGCAGTTTCGCCTGCTTGGACAGGTAGTGGGTCAGTCCCTTCACTTCTTCCTCAACCTGTACACGTCCCATAAGTACGGATTTACGAAGGTCTGCATCAATCAAAAGTACAGATTTACCACTCTCTGCAAGGGAAGCTGCAAGATGGAAAGTTACATTACTCTTTCCTTCATTCGGGGTACAGCTTGTAAATGCAATCACCTTTTTGTCAGCACCGCAAAACTGAATGTTTGTACGAAGTGCCTTATAAGCCTCATCCATGGATGAATCAGCTTTCCAGTCGCTAATTTTTACTTTTACCATAATTTTGTTTTCACCTTATCTATTTGTTATCCTGTAAATCTGCCATATTTTCCTTCTGATTTCCCATAATTCACGTCATGGCAGTGTCTGCCTAAATATTATACACTAGAAGTACCGCATTGGCTAGTACATTTTCGAACTAAATATGCACAATTTTTCACAAAATTTTCATATTATTCTTGATTCCCTTCCTGAATCCCTTCTATACCCTGAACGGATGATCCCTCTTCCAAAAGATAAACTTCTACATCAAATACACCGCTGTTCAATGCTTCCGCGTGACTTCCCATATAAATATCAATGCGGTTGTTCTTGATGGCGCCGCCGCAGTCTTCGGCCACATAGACCTGTCCATTGATGACTACTTTAGAGCCATAAGGAATTACAGTTGGAACTACTGCAATAGTGCGGTTCGTGGTAGCTGTCACACCTGTGGATGTGATTCCGTTTGCCCACGGACCGCAGCAAATGCTGCACTGGCAGTAATGGGTAATATGGAAAACACCAAGTGGACGAAGGCTGCTGTCTGCGGAAACCATAATCGGCTGTCCTTCAAGAACACCTGCATTTCCACCCGTCTGTGTAACACCTTCTACTGCTTCTGCAAATACGCCCTCTCCTGTACTTTTATGTATAATTCCTGCTTCTACAGCTCCATCTGAGGTTGCATCTGAAGTTACCTGATCCTTATCTTCATACCCCTCCAAAACAGAGGTTGGAATATATCCCACCTGTTGTTCTCCATTATCATCTTCAAACAGAATCCTGCTCCAGATATCATCAATAGTACCTGTCCGGCTGATTTCATCTTCTTCCAGCACTTCACCGATCACAGAACCCTCTTTTCTGCCAGGATAATCTAATACATCTGTATCTGCCGCTACTGTGACAGTATCCTGGACTTCCGTAATCTCGTCCTCGATTTTCCCGGAATTCTTTTTTTCGATAGCTTCTTCTGAAACTGTTTCTTCTTTATTATCAGTATTTTCCTGTGCTGTACCTGAAATGGCCGGACCGGCTATTTCCGCTCCAAGCGCAGAAACAGGCATACATGCGGAAACACATACTGCCATAACCAGAAATCTTTTTTTCATAAATTTATATCTCCTGATCTGTTCAATTTTCCCCTCTACTCTTTGTTTATCATAGCACAGCTATTTTCTTATTTCAAATCCCATCAGGCTTTTTAGAAATTTTTCACATTTATTATTGTAGCTTTTTTATTTTTTCATTAAAAAAAACATTATTTCATTTTTTTCAAAAAAACATTTGACAAATACGAATTCATCTGGTATAGTATATCTTGTCGCTGAGGAAAACAAATAAAACTTCCAAACAGAACACATGCGATAGTGGCGTAGTTGGTAACGCGCGACCTTGCCAAGGTCGAGACCGCGGGTTCGAGCCCCGTCTATCGCTCTGAAGCTCCGATTTAGTCGGAGCTTTTTTTGTGTCTGAATCTGCCTCACAAAACGGTCACTGTCTCTTGTATACTTCATAAGAAAATCCCGCTTATTCTTTCGGAAATAATTTATAAAGAACATCTTATTTTAAACAAAAAAGCCTTGTACAATTTGCTTTTCTATCTGAAGATTCTCTATTGACTCATCTTCCAATAAGAATTTTCAGTTCTTTGCACTTTGTACAAGACCTTTTATTACTTCATTTTATTATTCTGTCCAGAATCCAATATTTTTTCTTAAAACATGTAAAAAAAACTTTCCGCAAGATGTGCGTCTCAATTGCAGGAATGATTTTTCAACTACGATTTAGTGATGGAATAATCTAATTCCGGTAAATGCCATTGCTATATTATATTTATTGCAGGTATCGATTACGTCTGCATCTCTCACAGAACCGCCTGGCTGTGCAATATATTTCACGCCACTTTTGTAAGCTCGCTCAATATTGTCGCTGAATGGAAAGAACGCATCAGATCCTAATGTTACATCTGTCATCTGATCCAGCCATGCTCTCTTCTCTTCCTTTGTGAAAACTGCAGGTTTCTCTGTGAATGTCTTTTCCCAGTTTCCATCCGCCAGAACATCCATATACTCATCACCAATGTAAACGTCGATAGCATTGTCGCGCTCAGCTCTTGAAATACTTTCCTTAAATGGAAGATTCAATACTTTCGGGCTTTGGCGAAGGAACCAGTTATCTGCTTTCTGTCCTGCAAGACGTGTACAGTGAACTCTTGACTGCTGTCCTGCACCAACTCCGATTGCCTGTCCATCTTTTACATAGCATACGGAATTGGACTGGGTGTATTTCAGAATGATCAGGGAAACTTTCATATCACGCTTTGCTTCCTCAGATAATTCTTTATTCTCAGTTACGATGTTAGAAATCAGCTCATCATCAATTGCAAGCTCCTGTCTTCCCTGCTCAAAAGTAACGCCGAACACCTGCTTATGCTCTAATGGAGCCGGTACATATTCCGGATCGATCTGAATTACATTGTAGTTGCCTTTTTTCTTCTGTTTCAGAATCTCAAGTGCCTCCTCTGTATAACCAGGAGCGATCACACCGTCGGAAACTTCTCTCTTGATCAGAAGTGCTGTGTCTTTGTCACATACATCAGAAAGGGAAATAAAATCACCGAAGGAAGACATTCTGTCTGCGCCTCTTGCACGGGCATATGCACAGGCAAGTGGCGAAAAATTCTGCCAGTCCATATCCTCTACCCAGTAAATTTTTGCAAGCGTCTCTGTGAGCGGAAGACCAATGGAAGCACCTGCCGGGGAAACATGTTTAAATGAAGTAGCTGCAGGAAGTCCGGTTGCCTTTTTCAGATCACGCACCAGCTGCCAGCCGTTAAAGGCATCCAGAAAATTAATATATCCAGGTTTTCCGGAAAGTACTTTAATTGGCAGTTCACTTCCATCTTCCATGTATATTTTAGATGGTTTCTGATTTGGGTTACAGCCGTATTTTAATTCTAACTCTTTCATGGTTATCTCCTCCATTTTATCTTTTAAGGTAACGATTCAGTAGATACTATTCCGTGAGGCATTCCGTTTTGTGAATATAATTTACCCAAAACGGAAAGCTTTATTTTCAGTGATTCTTGTTGATAATTTTTGATTCATATTTACCAGTCTCGATATCAATGTATCTCACAAAAAGTGAAACCTTATTGTCTTCATTCAGGCTCTCCCACAACATATCTGCAAACTCATCCATGTTATCCGGAATCTGAACAAGCTTCGGCTCACCCTCAAAGCTTGGCAGCGGGTTTCCATCACATTTATAAGTATGGATAAAATGTCCCTCACCGGCCTTTGCATTCTGATATGCAAAAGTGTAACGGTTGCAGGAGGAAGGATCTCCATTATTGCTCTTTAAAATGGACATTGCATAACTGTAAGAGCCGTTCTCCACATGCATAATTCCGGAAATACGTGGTGTATAGTTTGGTGCATCTGGCTCAAACTCTCTGGAACGTAAAGACTGCTCGAAAGTGAGCTGATGATCCATTCCTTCGTAAATAGTGTCTGTCTGGTCACCGTTTGTCACGATTGTTTTATTTCCAAGTACGCGGACAGGTGCATAAATGATCAGGCTTGGATCTACCAGTTTGGAAGGGTCAAATGCCTGTGTGCGGATTCCCTCGCCATCCTCCACAAATACACGGTTTCGGCTGTTTTCACTTCTTCCCATAATAAAGTAAGCAGTAACTGCCTTCGTTCCATCAGCGCTGCGGCCAATGATGATTCCTCGTCCCGGGTAAGAATTTTCCTTCAGTTCTTTGTCCAATGCTATCATTTCCATGCAGATGTTCTCCTTTCGAAATTTACATGAGTATATTACCGCAGCCACCAGATTTTCATCAATAGTATAAATGTTGACTGCGTGTATAAAAAAACGCCTGGGAAGCCTCTCTTCCAGGCTGCCCAGGCGGTCGACACAATGATATTACTGCACTCCCTGTGGGTATTCCCACGATCCGCCAGTCATGCAGTTCTTTTTTATATTACAATATTTTTTTCGTTATTTCAAGATGGGAAATCTTTTTCTTTTATGTACAATTTTTTTGTAGCCACTGTTCACACCCTTCGCAACAGTGCACTTCGGAATGCCTGCATGAGCGAATTTATGGATATAATCCGTACTCTCTTCTCAGGAAATCCCCATCAGGCCCTGATCTATTGTGATCTGTGCACTGATATCCGCCTTCATCTGCTCCCAGGCATCCGGATGATCCACATAATACTTGGGGCATTCCTTGCCTGTCACATCATAATGCCGGATCACCTGCTCTGAAGTCAGCCCAAATCGGGCGCACAGCCATGCAGCCAGCTTTACTACAGAATCATAAGTTTCCTGTTCAAAAACGCCGGTATCATCTTTATGACAGCACTCAATGGAAATACTGTCCACATTCCTTGAGTTAGTCGCATAAGACATCTCCGAGGTAGGAATACACTGGATCACTTCACCCTCCAGACCTATCACAAAATGGCTGCTTACTTTCGCCTCATGGGAAATGGAAAGATTCTCAAAATAATCCCTGTTATTCTGGGCTGTAGCACCAGGATTGGCTGTATAATGAATTGCTATGTAATCTGCTCTATTCAGGGGCAGCTGAGGCCTGGAATACTCATTTGGTGTCAATAATTGTACATCTATGTAGGGAGCACCCTGGGACATCCATTCTTCCGGTCCATAATTCGTATGATCATTCGTTTCCTGGAATGTCTCTGCACTTTCCTCCTGCTTCTGTCCATTCCTTACCATCAGAAGAACCATTCCTGTCACAACCAGAAGTAAAAGAAGCACCAGTAATGCCAGACGCTGATTTCTCTGACGGATCCTGCCACCCTTATCTGTTTTTTCTCTTTTGTTAAAAGAAGGCCGCCTTGAAAAAGACGGCCTTGCAGATTTTCTTTTCATTATTTGTCATCCACACTGTAGTTCGGTGCTTCTTTTGTAATGTGAATGTCATGTGGGTGAGACTCTTTCAGGGAAGCAGCAGAAATCTTCACAAATTTACCATTCTGTTTCAGTGCTTCAATATTCTCAGCTCCACAGTATCCCATACCGGAGCGAAGTCCTCCGATCAGCTGGAATACAGTGTCCTCAAGGTGTCCCTTGTATGCAACACGTCCTTCCACACCTTCCGGAACAAGCTTCTTGGCATTCTCCTGGAAGTAACGGTCCTTGCTGCCATTCTCCATAGCTGCAATGGATCCCATTCCACGGTATACTTTATATTTTCTTCCCTGATATAACTCGAAAGTTCCCGGGCTCTCATCGCATCCGGCAAACATGCTTCCCATCATACAAACGTTTGCACCAGCTGCGATTGCCTTGGTAACATCGCCAGAATATTTGATACCACCGTCTGCAATAATCGGAATACCATATCTCTTGGCAACCTCATAGCAATCCATGACTGCTGTGATCTGCGGTACACCAATACCAGCAACTACACGGGTGGTACAGATAGAACCAGGTCCGATTCCGACCTTAACTGCATCTACACCAGCATCGATCAGAGCCTTGGTAGCGGCTCCTGTGGCAACGTTTCCTGCGATAACCTGCAGCTCTGGATATGCAGCCTTGATCTCTCGTACAGCACGGAGGATATTCTCAGAATGACCATGAGCAGAATCAACAACGATGACATCAACATTTGCCTTCACAAGTGCGTCTACACGGGCAAGCACGTTGGCGGTAATACCAACAGCAGCTCCACAGAGAAGACGTCCCTGTTCATCTTTGGCAGCCAGAGGATATTTGATCTGTTTCTCAATATCCTTGATGGTGATAAGTCCTTTTAAGTTAAAATCATCATCTACAATGGGTAATTTCTCTTTACGGGATTTCGCAAGAATCTCTTTCGCTTCTTCCAGTGTAATACCTTCTTTAGCTGTGATCAGTCCTTCAGATGTCATGGACTCTTTGATTTTCTTGCTGAAATCTGTCTCAAACTTCAGATCACGGTTGGTAATAATACCGACCAGCTTCTTGCCTTCTGTGATCGGGACACCGGAAATACGGAATTTCGCCATTAAGTCATTGGCATCCTTCAATGTATGTTCCGGAGATAAGAAAAATGGATCTGTGATAACACCATTCTCA